>Ga0114979_10000028_pt1 | contig 102052 bp, 83 predicted proteins | sample S_140625_EF_Meta_FD_87315 | JGI IMG/M metagenome (GOLD analysis project Ga0114979, IMG submission 87315) | Freshwater microbial communities from Lake Simoncouche, Canada to study carbon cycling - S_140625_EF_MetaG | ecosystem: Environmental > Aquatic > Freshwater > Lake | place: Lake...
AATAGGATATAAGGAAATAGGATATAAGGAAATAGGATATAAGGAAATAGGATATAAGGAAATAGGATATAAGGAAATAGGATATAAGGAAATAGGATATAAGGAAATAGGATATAAGGAAATTACAATAACTGTAAATTATCGAATGCTTGTCTAAACACATCATTATCATAAGCAAAGTTATATACAACATTTTCAGCCTGTTTGTTAATATTCGCTTTGTGGGCTTCGTGGATACCTTTGATAATACACTCAGCTACCTCAATATGACTGACGCTATCATGTTTGAATCCTCCTCCAGATATTAGACAAATGCGAACATAATCTATTTTTTTGGTATCTATTTTGTTGTTATAATGATAAATTGCTGTTGCTATATTCTTACCAACTATATACACAGCTTCTTTGAAGTTATCTGCTGTGCTTCTTCGGCCTTTGGGTCCCACACAATATATCATCGCTTTATTTGTTTCATTATTATAGGGTTTTGTTTTCAAAATATCTATGAAAATGTCCCCAGGATATAAATTATCACTTAGAAAATCTGTAAGACGACTCTCAGAAATATATAGATACATATCAGCAAAATATGGATTGTTTTCAAATTTACCTCCTTTTTTAAACTCATCAAAGTGATGTAAAGTTCCAGCCTTTTTAGAATTGAAGTATTCATTATTTATTTTATTCAAATATTTAGTTCTCGAATATTTATCAGGAACTAAATCTTCTTCTTCCTTTATATTATAACAATCCATATAACAAGATAGATGAATATTTGTAGATAAATCAAATAGTGTTGTATCATAATTGTCTGTTCTAATTGCCATATTGAATGCTTTGTTTATGGCACCACCTCCAACATATAATTGCTCGTCTCCGGCGTTGAGAGAACCCATAAATGTTGCTGGATTACCTTCGGCATCTTTATATATATGCCCTGACTTCTCATAAACAGGAGTAAAATATGTTTGTTTTTCTTCGAATGTGTATTTGAACATTTCTTTGTATTGTTTTAATTAAGTAAAAATGTACTTAATACTATCAATTTTTATTATATTTTAGTTATTACTTTTTATTTTTATTGATTGCTTTTATAAACTTTGTGAGACTTACATATTCGCCAGCAGTTTTAACATATTCACAACCACGCTTGCCTAAATATATAACCATCTGTCTTTTACCATTCATGAAACGCTTATCAGATTTTGTGTAGGTCTTGTTGTTTTTACCACCAATAATAGGAGATTTTACAGAAGGTGGTAATGGAATTAATTTATTAATTTTTGTTAATACTCTTGGTGATTTAGGTGATTTAGATTGTGTTAATTTTGAAGACGGTTTAGGTAATTCGTTAGGTAATTCTTTATAATTGAAATATTTGACTAATATAAATCCATGCATTCCATAAAACGTTTTATTATCTATTGTATAAAGGTACAACGATCCATCTATAGGTTTTGGGGGTTTTTTTTCTTCACCTTCTTTAGGATTCTCATAAGTGTGATAATTATTTTCTACTCTCTTATTTTTAAAATAGGTATCTATATCAATATCTTGATATTCAATATTAATACCTGTTTTTATAGTTTCATATTTTTGTAAATTTTGTTGATCTTTTATGACTTTGTCATAAGGCAAATTTGTTATAGTCTTTCCTGACAAAGTATCATCTTTCTCAGCTATTTTAAGATAAACATACGATAGCTTATTAGATATTCCACCACCATTTTCAGCCCTTGAAATATCTAAACCAATATGATATGATGTTAAATTATCATCTTCATTCTTTCTAACAGTCGGTAATAATCCTGTAGGAACATGGCCATAAATATTATAGATTTTTTTAATTTCTTTATCAGTTTCTTTTACTATTAAATTTTTTAAACTTATATCTCTTTTATCATATACTGTCATAATTTTGCCATTATCATTTCTTGTAATAACAAGATTTGAAACAACTGGAGAAGCTTCTGATGTTAGTGGACCATTTATATCAATATCACCACAAGCAGCTGACATAGCTATATATTTTTTATATTCATAACCCTTATAATCATTACCATTTTTACGTATAAAATCATAAAATGGTTCATTTAAACCTTTAATAAGTTCAATATTATTACTTTTATTATTTTTTATATTGAGGTTTTTTATAGAACCAATCTCTGATGGTATATAAAAACCGGTTTTATTACCATCACTATCACTATGATATGGAACTCCAGAATGCGATACAAAACACAGCTTTTCACCTTTTGTAAATACTGCCATGATATGACAACCCCTTAGATATTTAATATATAATCCATTATATGGTTTTAAACATTCAGGTAATATACCATCATCCCATATTTTTCCCATTACCATATTCATCATCGCAATAAATTTTAGTAAATTTTTGTATTTATTATCCTTAAAATTAAATTCTTTTGTAAAATTATCATCTTTAAATGAATTACTATCAAAACCAAAATTAATTCCAAATAATTCTTCAAATTCATCTTTAAAAAAATTAATCTGGTTTAGAGACCCTAATGTATTTTCATACATATCTTTAATTCTATATATATCATTCCGATAAGATATTCGAAAATTTAAATCATTTGTTTTACGGTCTTCAGTTGGTATAACCGCTGTTTTTTTTATTTCCTTATAATCAGCATGAGGATTAACTAATAATGGAATATTTATATTTTCTGCGATTTCACATGAATTATGTTTAAATAATTTACAATCTTCTGGTATGTCATTTACTAAGTCAAAAATTTCATTAATAGTTTTAGAATTATTATTTAAAGTAAAAATATTATCCTCTATATATGGAATACAACATTCATGATACATTCTTATTTTATTGAGATCTCTATTACCACAAACCAATATAACATTAGTAGGATTATTTGTTTTTAGTTGATTCATATTCCACAGATTTCTAATAGAATTTGCTCCTCGATCAATTAAATCTCCTGTAAATACAATTGCTTTCTTTTCAGAAAGTTTTGTTTCAATATTTACAGGTTCAAATTTTTTAAATGAATCTAACTCTATTAAATCTTTTAATTCTTTTGGCATATTACCTTCAATATCTGAAAAACAATATACATCTTTATCATCTAACATATAATACCCTAAATTATGGTCACTTTTTACTGCTACTTCTCCTTCATCTACTTCTCCTTTACCCACACCTCCTCTAATCTTTCTTTTCCCACATTTACAAATCTTTGTTTTACATTTACAATTCTTTCTAAACATAATATTATTTGTGTTCTATAATATATTATATATAATTTATTATAAAAAATATAAAAAATAGACATAATATAGATACAAATTACATATAATTCATATATAATTCAGTTACAATTTACTTTCCTTTCTTCTTCTTGTCCGTCTTAACGTCTGCCTTAACGTCTGCCTTAACGTCTGCCTTAACGTCTGCCTTAACATCTGGCTCGACCGCTTCGACTGCTTTATCAACATCTTTGGGTTTATCATCATTAACTACAGGTTCAGTAAGTACTTCAGATACAACAGTCTCAACATTATTCATGACAGAAGTGCCAGTCTCTTTTTGCTTCTTCCATAACTCAGCAATCTTCGAGAATACTTCGGGGCCAGTCAAGCTTGGATTTTGTTCCTTTACAATTTTAATATTCTCTTTCATAAACTTCTGATATCCATTAAGTTCTTTTTTAGGTTTATCAGCATTAGCATCGAGCTTACTATTTTCCACAGATTTTTTCATCGCATCCTTGTAATAGTCATCAATCTCCTTTTTAGTATTCAAAGTATCAGGCATATTTGCCATAAGCTCCTTGATTTTGATTGCGATAGTCATCTTCTGTTTGGTTTTAAACAAAATAAAATGTAGAAGACATCATCAATTTTTATATTTTTAATGGCTATTTTTGATATTTTATGATGATTTATATGATAAAAAATACAAAATATACAAAATATTTCCCAACATATCACCATATATTGGCTTAAAAACATAAAAAATATAATTAAATAACATATATTACACACATATTACATATATATTACACATATATTACATATGAATCATCATGTTTTTGTCTTAATATTTACAAACTTCCATCCTTGGTCTTATCGACCTTTTCCTTCTTCTCTTTCTTCTCAGCTTTTTCCTTCTTCTCCTTCTTCTCAGGTTTAGCAACAGTAATCTCATCATCATCACTCTTCTTATCGTCTTCATCCTTCTTGATATCCTCCTTGTGCTTTTTCCACAACTCAGCAATCTTTGTGAAGATTTCTTCACCTGACAATTCAGGATAATCTTCCTTCACCTTAGGACGCTGATCCTGAATGAACTTCTGGTAGTTATTGAGAGGCTTCTTGACCTTCACAATTTCATTTCCATCTTCATCGAGTTCTTTTTCCTTCTTGACACGCTTCTTAGGCGCCGCCTTGGCATCTTTGGCTTCCTGCTTTTTCACTTCCTTAAGTGCTTTTTTATCCTCTTTCATCTTCTCGCTAAGATCCTTCATCGCCTTCTTGTAATACTCATCAATCTCCTTCTTGGAGTTGAAAGTATCTGGCATATTTGCCATAGCTTCCTTAATAAGAAAGTTAACGGAGTTGGCAGAGTTTGAGGACATCTTGTTTTGTTGTTGTTTGGTTTGTAAAACTTGGCTTGTTTGGTTGTAAGACTTGGCTTGTTTGGACTGTAAAACTTGGTTTGTTTTGACTACCTTTATTGGTTGTTCTTGTCATATTTTTTAATCCAATTAATCAATTTTTTAATTATTAATTCTAAATTATGACAAATTTATTCATAACCGATAACAGCAAGCTAACAACCTCATATTTTCGTATCCTAACATTTTTATAAACCTATAAATACAAAAGTCAAAAAATATAAAAAATAAATAAAAAATAAATAAAAAATAGATATATATAATATTTATATTACATTCACATATTCATTACTTTATAGAGGCAATCTCCATTAGAGAGGCAAGCTCCATCTATCAAACATGTTTGGATAGATGATCGCATGGTTATTATCAATAACTAAGGGATCATTCGATGTATTCAAAGAAGGATTAATAGCAGCAGAGGCAGCAGCAGAGGCAGCAGGAGTAGCAGTAGCAGAGGCAATTTTTGTTTGATTGCGTGTCATCATCGTTTGGTGGTAAAAATAAAATTAAACCTGTCTAATCATTTTTTATTGTTATTACAGGGTATTATAACATATTTATTAGTATTTATAATTATATAAATATAATTCATTATACATTACTAATAATGAATAATATAGGGATCTTAGTGAATGATGGTATAGGTAATCAAATGTTTAAAATATTTGCGGCTATATCATATTACATAGACAATAGTCAGAATTATGTATTATATACAACGAATGACAACGGGTATCGTAAATATTACTGGGATACCTTATTTAGTAATATTAGTCATAAAACATCAGACAAGATAGATATTACTGAAAAATATGTTGCTCCTTATTTTCACTATAAGGAAATTCCTATATATACAAGTGATGTACTATTAGAAGGATATTTTCAAAGTCCTAAATATTTTGAACATAATATCAACAAAATAAGGAGAATTATTGGGATAGATGAGCATATTAATACGGTTTTAACAAAGTATCCTGAATATACTATTAAGAATACCATAACAATTCATTATCGTATGGGTGATTATTTTAATTTGCTACCATGGCATCCTGTTCAGAAACCTCAATATTATATAGAGGCTTTTAAAACATTAGTTAGCAAAGGAGTCGATATATATGATTACGAGATAATTTATTTCTGCGAAGCAAATGATAATGATATTGTTAATAAATATAATTTAGAAATAAATAATGCTCTCAAAGAATTATATGGAAAAGATCTTCAATTTAAAAAAGTATCAGATGATATCCCTGATTGGAAGCAGTTATTGATAATGACATCTTCTAAACATTACATTATTGGCAATAGTACATTCTCATGGTTTGGTGCCTATTTATCATCCTCTATAAATCCTGTCATCTGCTACCCGAATGAGTGGTTAGGGGAAAAATATAAAGAGACTATTACTGATGATTTATTCCCTGAGAGTTGGAATAGAATATATGTAGAGGCTGTGGGAGCAGCGGAAGCTGATAATGTTTCTGATAGAATCAATAATATCAGAATATCTTAGAATATGCTGGCAATCTTCATAATTTCTTCAGCATATTTTGCGGATGGCGTTTCTAAAATTATTAGTGGCATATGTTTATTTTTATTTTTATCATTAAGTAATTCTAAGAATTGTTTAATAGAGTTATAGGGAATTGTTCCCGTATTATCAAACAGAGTTGCGTGTCTATCAACACGACTTCCTTTAGGAACTTTGCTATTGTTAAGGTGTATAGCGACTAAATCGTTGGCATTTTTATGATAAATTAGTTGATATGCTTCGCTTAATTCATATCCAGCTGCCCATATATGTGCTGTATCTAAACATATACCAAGATACTTTTTCTGTTCTGTTGAGAATTGATTATAGAATTCTAAAAACTCATGAAGATTAGTTAATAATTCGGTTCCTTGTCCAGCTGGTGTTTCAAGAACTATCTTAGCATTTATTTCATTCTTATGTAATTCTGCTATAACATATTCGAGAGCTATCCTCATATTTTCTAAACCATATTCTGGCGATTGTGTAGTATGTTTCCCAACATGAACAACAATACCAGAAGAACCGATAAGATGTGAAATATATAGCTCATGTAATAATAATTGTATCCACGCACATTCTTCAATAGGAACAGCACGCTTTCCGTTTTTAAAATCTCTCGCAAGATTGATAGTATATGATGAATGTATGATTGTTTTGAAGTTATGTTTTGCGCAATATTCCTTTATATCATCTGCGATACTCAAATAATTGTCGAGTGAAACAAGAGATAGACTTCTTGGATTAGAAACAAATAGTTGTAGACAATTTCCTCCATTTTTTGTGATTGTTTCCATAGTTTTGATGATTGTTTTCTCACGATTTATATGTGCTCCTATATACAGCTGCGATAGCTGCGATAGCTGTGATAACTGCGACATTCGATTGATTGCTATATACTGAATTATTTAATATATAGAAATCATTTTTTTAACTTTTATATACATGTAATAATAGAAGAACTATGATAAGCTCGGAACGCAAAAGAACACCAAAGTTGCCTTCATCGCCTTCTCGTCCAAGATCACCTATTAGGACGAGATCCACAAGATCTGCTACCGCAGCAGCCGCAACAAAATCCCCGTCGCCTCCTAAAAGATCTCCTTCACCTCCTAAAAGATCTCCTTCACCTCCTAAAAGATCCCCGTCGCCTCCTAAAAGATCTCCTTCACCTCCTAAAAAGAAAGTCAGAGACCCTTATGCTACTCCTTTTTGGCCTCCTTCTGACTATTCAGTTCCCGCCAAAGTAATTGTAAATAGCCCAACACCATTACCTGGAACTCTTGCTAAACACAAGATATTTATTAAAGAATTAAGAACCGTATTAATTAATGAAAAAATAATAGATAGAGATAACCCTCAATTTAAAGAATTGCTCGCAGAACAGCAAAAGTACAATATGAGATTTTTTCGATTAAAACCTCATAATATTATCTGCTTTGTTCGATGCGATTATGATCCTCGTGATAAAAGTGCTCCTCGTGTATTTCACAAGGGTAATAAGGAACCCTATTATGGTAATTATAAATTTACTAATTTATTAAAAAGAAATAATATGGATATGAAATGGTGGGGACAAAATATTTTATATATACATAAAAATCGATTTTAACTAATAAAAAATGAGTTGTTATTTATTATAAATAATAAAATAATAAATTAATAAAATAATAAATATGTTTAATATAATATTTGGGATCCTTGTATTGAAATATGTTTGCGATTATTTTGACAGATGGTGGGCTTCAATATCTCTATCATAATGTTTTGCTCAATCGTCTTCTATATTTATTAACCAAATATATTAAAACACGTTTAGAAGGTTCTCCAGTAATTTCTTTGTTAATTTTTTCAATAAGATAGGTAAAATCATTCTCTATTGTTTCTCTTTTAATCTTCTTTTTATATGCCAATCTTTTGCGCCATACTCTTTGGATAATTATTATTTGAGACAAAGGATAATTATATTTTGAAGTAAAACTTGTTCTATAAAATGTAGGAGTGATATAATCTATAGTAAACTTATTATAAAATAAGGCAAATAGTAGGTTTTTTGAAGTTGTATTAGTAAATTTTTTAGTTGTACTACTATTATTGAATTTATTAAGTAATATTATGGCATTATCAATTCCATAGTTATATACATAGAGTTCCACAGTATGTGATGCCATATTATTATTAATCCATGTTAAAATATGTTCCTCAAGTCTATTATTTAATACTTTGTAGTCTTCATCACAAATGTCTTGTATATTATAATAAATTAGATTAATATTTTTTTGAAATAATTGATTACCAGCAAATTCATATACTGAATAGAGTGTATCATCTTCAAGTTTTTGAATATACCACATAGAGTATTTATTTTATACTATAAAATTTGCCTTAAATCATTTTTTATTATTTTGGAATTACCTTTGTTTTATTTTTAGTTTGATAGTCAAATAATTTATATCTATCTTTTTCAGTCTCTATGTTATTCTTGAAGGTATCGCTTGATTGATATTGTTCTTTCCATGTTCCATCGTTGTATTCCGGACGTTTATATATACAGCTCTTTTTATTTATTGAAAATCCACTTAATAATTCATATTCACTCTCTTTAAGGGCATCTATATCTCTATGAAAATTATTGTGATAATTAAAGATATCCATGTTTATTCTGTCAGCAAATAAATTATTCTGTTGCGTTGTATAAGCACTCGAAAGCGACGACATACTTTTACACGATATATTGGCACTCAGGACTTTTGGGTTATAATTTGTATCATAATCTAACTCAGCATATTCCTTCATTATTCTTTACTTAAAATATATTAATATAAAAATATCTAAATATATTAAAGAAGTAAGGGTACTTAAGGAAATTATGTTTTATGTTCTAACAGCCGAAAACAAAAAGGGTGTTAGTGATCTTCTAAAGACGTCTCCTAACATAACAATATTATATTATTGGAATATGTGCGGACACTGTACTGCCTTAAAACCTATATGGGAAAAAGTATGTATAAAATATAAAAATACGAAGGATTGTGATATATTAAATGTGGAGCAAGAGCAAATGAATCATCTTCCTGTGAAATTTAAGAAGGGGATTAATGGTTTTCCGACTATTGTGAAGTATAAGAATGGAAAAAAGATTGGTGAATATAGTGATGAAAGAGTTTTTAAGAATCTTGATAAGTTTGTTAAAAGTTAATAAATTCTAAAAATTTTTATAAATAAATATAAAAAACAAAAAATATATAAATATATATAAATATATAAATATTACATTATATATATAATTAAGAATGAATGCTTTGGATGCTAATGCGAATGATGATAATATTGTAGATAATATTATCAATCAGGATAGGGTCGAGCCTTCAGAAGATGAATTAGAAACATTCAAGAACCTTGTTAACGACTGGTTTAAATATGATGATCAAATCAGGAAATTAAAGATTGCTATGAAAGAAAGAAAGAATTACCAGCGTGTCCTCAATAATAAGATTGAAGAGTTCATGTTTAATTTCAAATATAATGATCTCAATACACAGCATGGACGTATTAAAACAAATGTTAAAGAGTGTATTGTTCCTATTAAAATGAATGATATCAAGACAAAAATTATTCAATATAAAGAGTTATCAGGTGAGGAATTGTTAAAGAGGATTTTTGAAGAAGATAGACAGACAATTGTAAAGAAGAACATTAAGCGAATAATCCCAAAGGTTTCACTAACAATCTAATAAGCAAGCTATTGTAATATACATTTAACAGGCTTTACAGATTGACATTTATCTTTCTTACACTTTTGAGTATCCGCACATTCCCTTATAATATCATACTCGTAATTAGTAGAATAGAAGGCATTTTTAATATTATTTTTTATAATTGTATTGCTACAGTTAGTACAAGGTCGAGAATATTTTAGGGGATTGTTAAAGCGATCGGGACCAATCCTTACAACATATATATCACATTCATTAAGTATATGCTTCTTCTTCTTGTGAATACTCGCAATCGCCGCAACTTCTGCGTGAATACTAAAGTCCGCCATATAATAATTAAATCCCGAACCAATTATCTTATCCTTATATACTATTATTGCTCCGTGTTTGTGGTTATACATAGGGGATTTAATGGCGATCTTTGCGGCAATATTCAAATAATATTTCTGTTTTTCATTAGAATGACGAGCACATGTGCTATCAATACATTCGAAATAATTGGATGTGTAATATCCAGTTCTGTTCATCCTTCCGGAGTTCTTTCTTATTTTATTAACGGTTGAGCCGCCACGCTGCGCATTTCTTACATCTACCATATTTGCTGTAAGTTTAATTAACTATCTTCTGTAGTTTTATATGTGTAATTATTTATATATATTTTGCTTGAAAAATACTCGTGTATCGTACACTATCGTAGACTATCGTACTTGCTACTCATAACAATTATCATTCAACATGATTATTTTTTACAATCATATATAAAAAAATAATACTTAAGGCGTATAATACGTATAAAGGCATATATATAGTAATTCCTAAGCGATGTTGTTAGTAATAGCTGTTGTTCTTATATTTCTATATCTTCTTAGATAGCTGGTGATTGATTATTCTCTTCTAACTCATGTTCAAAACATAGATTGTGAACTATTAGGTTGTTTGTGCGACCTACACGCTGAGCTCTTCCAATTGCCTGTTGTTTATCTACAGCCATAGAATGAAATATAATTACGTCTGTCGCATAATTAATGTCAATTCCATATCCAGCATATTGCGTTGTTAATAATATAACGTTGATAATTCCATTTTTAAAATCTTTCAAAACATTCATCATATGCGAGGTATTTCCCTTTAATTCAGCAAAGGTAATACCATTCGATACTAATAATTTGATAATATTAGTAAATACATCAACCCTGCTAAACACAATAAACTTGCCTTCGGGTTTATTTTTAATTATTTCTAATAAAGTATCCTCTTTATTAAGAATACCCTTACCTATCCTATTTGTATTTTCACAAACAGGAATAATTTCGTTTTTAATATCGTTCTTAATACTTACAATAGCTGTTAAGTCTTCAGTACTTTTAATTTCAGCACGACAATCAGGACATTTCTTATTAATAGAGCTATGCGAGCTATGCGCATTCAGAAACTTGAATAGGCAACCTCCGCAAAATATATGTGTACATTCTAATATAATAGGTTGTGATACATTATCCAAGCAAATAGAACAGATTTTACTATTAATCTCAGTAATTCGCTCAGTCAAATCCTTGATCTTCCCTTCAATAATTGTGATTTCGTTGTCAATCGTTTTCAAACGGTTCGCTTTATTCTCCTCTAATATATCAAGGCCTGATATATACTCACGCTCTTTCTGCTTATTCGATAAGTTTTTATTCATATCCGCACAAATTAGTGCAGCAATTCCTTCTTCAGTCTCATTCTTTCCTCCTAAGTCTTTAATAGCTCCTGAAATATCATTAGCATTTATTTTGTCTAATATAGAACTATTAATATATTTTTTAATGATCTTCAAATACTTTGACATTTTACATAGATGATAATATTCAATAATAGATGGTATCTTGAAACTTTCCCTTACAAAATCTTTATTACATTTAACTAAAATATAGTTAATATAATCCTCTCTAAGTATATCCTTGATATTATAATATTGCGAGTAAGATGATGAAGATATCTTATTACACATATTAAAATATGTTCCACTAATTAACCAAATAAATAGGTAGTTAAATATTTCAATCTTGTTAATAATATCATGGCATTCGTCTATCATGATACGCTTCCAGTTATATATGAAATGTTTGGTACCGGACAAAGGATAGCAGACATAATAGTCTAATAATCTGTCAAGCGTCGTGTTTTTAATTAGGACGACATCAAATTGATTGAAGTAATCTATGATTTGACGCTCATTATTTTTGTTAGTAGCAGGCAGATTTTTCTTAATAAAGTTTAAATCCTCTATGGCAATATACTTGAGGTCTGTCGATTCTTTTAAGGTTTTTTCCCACTGTACATAAACGGGACCACGTGGAACTATAATGAGCGTTGAGTTAATCATATTATCCAAATTAGGAAGGCTTAAATTCTCGGTTTCTGCTGTAAAATAATTATATGCTTTTGCGCTGTGAAAACTATGTACCTTTGCTGTATTAATATGAATATTATCTAACGGATTATGAGCAATTATAGATAATGCTGTAAGGGTCTTGCCGTATCCTACAATATCACCAATAATACCAATATTTGTGGAAATCTTGATAGTATATGGGTTATTAATTAAGCTAACATCTCTGTTTTTATATTTTATAGAGCCGACATTTTCCATATAAGTTGCCTTGTATAAGCATGCTAATTGATGAGGTTTAAGGAGTTTCTTGATTTTTGTAGGTTGTCCGCTTCTCAAAGAATTACCATCCAATTCAATATCGTATATCAAATTATTATTCTCGGTCAAAGACATTATAAGCTATTATTATTTATATCATATATATTTTATATCAATTTTTATATTTCATCACATTTAAATATAAATAAAAATAAAAAACATATAAGAATATTAATATTATACTAATTATAATAATTAAAATGTCAACGAACGATGATAATGCTGTTGTAGATACTGCGGTTGCTGACGCTGTTCCTGAAGCTGTTTCTGAAGCTGTTCCTGAAGCTGTTCCTGAAGTAGTCCCTGAAGTAGTCCCTGAAGTAGTTCCTGAAGTAGTTCCTGAAGTAGTTCCTGAAGTAGCTGCTGAACCTGTTTCTGAAGTAGTAGCTGAGACTCCTGTAACTGTTCCTGAAGTAGTAGCTGAGACTCCTGTACCAAATGTCAAGAAGATTGTATTTGCGCTCCCTGGAGACAATTTTAGTTCAAAGTTTTTGATTGCTTGGACTGCGACTATAAGCAAACTATGGGAAACACGAAAATACGACATTATGATTTCACCTGCTACCGGTTCATATGTTCCTTTCGTAAGGATGTCAACACTCGGTCTTGATGTTCTTCGTGGCCAAGACCAAAAACCATTCAACGGACAATCATTCGACATATGGATTACCATAGATAGTGATATCGTATTTACTTTTGAACAAGTCGAAAAACTAATTCAGGCTACTGATGAACATCCAGTAGTTGCCGGAATGTATAGAATGTCTGATTTAGTTAATTATGCGTTTGTAAAAGACTGGAATGAGACATATTTTAAGACAAATGGTACCTTTCAATTTATAAAACCTGAAGAGATTGATATATGGAAAAAAGAGACTGAATTCAAATACTTCCCTGTTGTTTATAGTGGCATGGGTTTTATGGCTATTCGCAAAGAAGTGTTTGACAAAATTAGATATCCGTATTTTGATTCTGAAGTTATAACTATTCATACAGAAGACGGCAAAGTAATCCGTGATATTTGTAGCGAAGATGTAAGCTTCTGTAAGAAAATTACAGAAGCCGGTTATCAAATTATGGTGAATACTGATATCCGCGTAGGACATATTAAATCACTTGTAATTTAAAATATTATAAGTATAAGTATAGATATAGATAATGCTCGAACCCAAAGATTTATTTAACTATCTATATTGGCTTATAGAGTATATAGGATATTTTAACTTTCTAATATTAATTGTAATCCTATATATCGCATACTATCTATTGTCAAACACCTTTATGTTCATCATGTTTCTAATTATTGGTATAATTATCGGAATATATATAAGCTATTATATGAAAATGATGTAATTTTTTTTTCTTTATTCAAAACATTCTATTTTTGAAAAACATTCTATTTTTGAAAAACATTCTATTTTTGAACAGCATTTGCGACAACAGGTACATTCACTTGTGTCGCAAGACTTGGGGGACTTTCAGGGCTTGCCGGGCTTACTGGGCTTACAGAGCTTACAGAGCTTATTATTGAGCCTATTATAGAGCTTGAACTACTTTTTTCAACTACAGGAGCTTCGACTGCTGGAGCTATAGGAACTTCGACAGCAGGAACTACAGGAGCTTCAACAGCTGGAACTACAGGGACTTCTGGTGAGACTCCATCATTTCTACTTAATGACGAAGAAGAATTTATTAATGAAGAAAATAAAGAACTTGAGCTATTGTTATTTTGATTATCTGAATAGGGATCTTCTATATTAGATGTGTCATTATAAGGAGATTCAATAGCATCTGTCGGAGCATCCGCATAAGGATCATCATTAATAAGAGCATTATCATTCACTCCATTCACGCCATTCTCGCCATTCACGCCATTCTCACCATTCACGCCATTCTCACCATTCACGCCATTCTCACCATTCACGCCATTCTCACCATTCACGCCATTCACGCCATTCATACCATTATCATCTATCACTTCTTCTGAGCTTGTAGTAGTACTTGAGGAACTTCCAAACATTAACCAATATACTACCCCTAATATGAGTATTATTACTACAAAGATTGCGATTCCTATAAATACCCATTTTAAAGTATCCATCATATTATTTTCAAATTTAATAGCTTCTTCACTCGGTTTCTTAACTTCATCTACCGGTTTAAGAGGTACCAGTGGTGTTGTTGTAGCTGGAGGTACTGGAGGTACCGCAGGTGTTGTGGTAGCAGGAGGCACAGGAGGCACAGGAGGTACCGCAGGTGTAGTGGTAGCTGGAGGTACTGGAGGTACTGGAGGTGTAGTGGTAGCAGCCGCAGCAGCCTCTACTTGTTGTGTGTATTTTTCTAATTTATTTATTAAATATTCATGTTTGATAAGTTCAAGCTTATTTACAACTTCTGATACATTCATTATAAAATTTATAAGTCTTCTATATTAAGATTTCAATAAAAAAATATGATTTTCTTCATATTTTATTAGATATACAATATATAAATGAATATAATTAAACCTGTTTATGTTTATAAATGGGTAGATAGCAAGCAACATATCAAATATGTATTTGATCCTTATGCTAATAATTATAATTCATCTATTAACATAATTAAAGAACCTATATATCAAGACAGTAGCAAAGAAGATGCTATTAACAAAATAGCATATTATATTAACGCTAACGCCGCTACTGCTGCCGGCGACAATAAAACTCCCTATTATACATGGGTTAACAAAGAGTCCTTTTTATTTGATATTGAAACTATTAAATGGAAAGGTTATAACATTAATCCATTCAAATCGACAGATAGAAAGTCTGAAGATATAAATGAGGCTATCGATATAAATTATAATAAGTCCATAGAATTGTTTGAAACTACTGATATAATTAATATTGTATTTAAAAGTGATTTTAGTGATGACAATAAATACTACTATGATAATATTAAATTTAAAAGTAATAATTATAAAGCAGACAGCAACCGCAAGATAAATGAATTATACAAGCTAAAAATAATAAATAATAAAAAAACATCCGATGAATATTATAATGTTGTATTCGCCGCTAAAATAACAGACATACACCCATTAATCACAATATTTGACAAATTAACAGCATCTCATAAAATACAACTAATCCAATATATTACCGATCAAAACAAAGCCTACTATAAATTATACAAAAAGCATACCTTCAAAAATAGAAAAGAAATGAGCAGATTATTTAAACTAAACAAAGACAGCAAAGAATGTATCAATATATATTATACAAAAAACATCTTTATTACAATATTTACTAATGGTATTATTAACTTAACTTTCAACTACTCAATTGATAAGGGTTCTAATATAAATGATATAAACAAATACAAAGATGAACTGAATGAATATATTAACAAGGTTTTAAATATCAAAGTGGTATTTAAGGAAAAGTTAATAAATGCTCGCATTCTATACTATGTTAATAAAACGAAATACGATGACTTAAAGAAAGAGATTCGAGGATCTACTATATTTGTTAGCGGAAAAGATGAAGAGTTTTACTATTATAAAAGAACTGCTAATTACAAAGATAGAAGCGCAATTGATAGAAATATTAAGAATGAAATTGATAATAACGATATTAAAATGAAAGCTAATGATGCTGTTGCCGATATAACAGATACAAGAATTATTGTTAAAAAAGAAAGCGGTGGATATATGATTGACGTAAAGAATGCTAAGTCTTTCTTTGAGTTTGAATGCTTGGAGTTTTGGATATCCAAAATAATCGAGAGTTCCGTAAAAGACACTCAATCCTCAGATCATGACCCAGAGCCAGAGCCTAACCCTATTAATGCTAAATCTCCCAAAGTTAGCACAGGCATTCACAAAAATGACAGCGAAATAAACAGCTCAAGCGGTAGTGATGATATACGAATACATATGCTCGATAAATACGCAAAAACATCGAGCGAATCAAGCGGAGGGAATGGTGATGACAATACTAAATATTTAATAAATAAACTAAAGATTGCTGACAGAGATATATGGGGTGTCTATAATAAATCTCGCAAATGTCAAAAAGATCATCAACCTCTTCCATTAACCGCCCAAGAATATAATGATTTGACAAAAAAAGGCTACAAGTTTGATAACTTTATGGTTCATAATAAAAATCACTATGTATGTCCACGTATTTGGTGTCCAAAAAGTAATGTCCCCCTTGATGAAAGCGATCCCAACGCTAAATGCCCTGCTGCTAATGAAAAACCTATGCTACTGAATGAAGATATGAAAAATAAAAACAAACCAAGATATGTCTACTTAAAGAAAAAGGATAACATCCCATGTTGCGGTAAAAAACTAACTATATATGATGATGCTGCCGCTGATGCCTCTAATGATGATGCTGCTGTTGACGCAGGAATTGACGATGTATCTGATGATATAAAGGAAGATGATGCACCTGTTAAGCCTATAGTCAAACCCAAACCTAAGCCTGAAACTAAGCCTATTGCTGCTAAAGTAAATAAACAAGATGCTGATAAGAATCATATTATGAAAAAATACCCTATAGAAAAGAAAGATAGATACGGGGATATTCCAAAAGAATTATACAAAATACTTTATCCAAATAATTATGAAGAGTTTTTTGAAGGATGCCTTTCTCCTAATAATATTAATAAGAAAAAGTGTATATTGAGAAAAGGTTTAATTAATATCGAGGACATTTCCGAAAAATATGGTAATCGGTATGATAATATAATAAATACAATAGCATACTTAGTAGGAGAAACAAAGGAGTCCTTCGTAGAAAATATTAAGAATAAAATAGATATCATCGTATATATCTCGCTTGATAACGGAAACATCTGTAGAGATTTTGGTGATTATGAGCCAGTATTGTATGAATATAATAGAGAGCTTTATGGTGATTTAAAAAAACACATTCATACTATTAATAATAAATATAATATCCAGATTGACCTACCTAAGTTTGATAGTAAGAATGAAAAAGCTGTATTTAAAATATCACGTCTCCTATATATTTATAAGTCTTATAGAAAATTTATAGAATATATAGCAGCAGATAATTATCCCGATGACAAGGGTATCCAATATCTATATAGTATAATAGCATTCCTATATAAAAAGTTATTAATAGTCTGGGAGAATACTATAAATTCAAACAGTAATGCTCCAAGTGTTGATTTGCTTGTCCCCGATTATATAAATGACATCATAGAATATTACGGATTACAAAAAAAGACAGAGATAATAATGATATTAAAAGAAAAGTGGAATTTTAATGGCAACCATGAAGAAAATAAAAAGCATAAAGACAATAAATTATATGAATTAATGAAAGACCGTGACAATATATATTTCTATGAACCTTTAATAATCAAAACAATTAATCTTGAGAAAAAACATTATGCTCTGAGTGAATTCCCAAATATAATGGAAATAATTAATTATCAGCCTATCAACAGTATATTAAGTAATCTAAAATATATTAATAATTTTATAAAAGACGAAAGTGCCAAGTATAGTATCGAAACCCTAATAATTAATGATGATTATACTGTTGACAAAATAATGCTCAAAAACAATATACTTATTCGCTTTAACCCACAAGGCACCATTTTATTACCCTATTTAATCAAAGAGCTTAATATTAAGAACGTGGTTTTCTTAGATGATATCGTTGATACTGAATACAAAATCACAATTACTAATCACATATATGCTCAGTTTCTTAAAAAAATAAATCAACTAAAAGACTTCAATATTACTGTAGATATTGGCGTAAATAACGATATGAACACCGAGATTACAAAAAACATTCTTACAATTCACAAAGATCACTATGATGATGACCGTGTCAGCAGAGGCAGCGTTATACTTTTTGGAAAGAAGAATGAATTTGAAGAATATAATGATAAAAACACAAAGGTCATAAACAAATGGTTAGAATTGAGGTCGCTTGTTAAAGACAGACTGTCATCTATACTTGAAACTAAAAATAATAAGATTGTCGAAAATTCTAAGAAGTCAAGAATAGAATTTATTAAATATCTTGTAGGTCTGTTTGATAACGGCTCACATAGCTCCCGTAGTAAAGAAAAAATACAAATAATATTAGAGGAGATACCAGTATTCACAAAGGATGGTCTGAATAATTGGTACGCAAGCACACTTTTACATACTAAATATGATTATATTAATGGTTTGTCTGATAACTTTGTAGATAATGGCACCGAGCTATTATTTACACAATTTTTAATAGAAAAAAACATACCTAAGAATATCCTATATTATCACGAAGCAAACCCACGAATAATACATGACATACATGACAATACCGTTGTTAATTATGACAACACATATGACGATGCCAAAAAACACAATAATATAGATAGAGCAAACAAGGAAAATCGAGCTGTTGCTGATATAGTTATCAAGATGCCTCAAATGTTTGAAGGAGAACCAAAAGACTTAAACTCTAAATGGACAAAATACAAGAAGAAAATATGGTGGCAATTAAAATACATTAAGAATGATTATATACCTAACAATATTATAGAGCTGTTCAGCTACTTTAAATCACTTGATAATGATATTGTTAATAATTATAGTGATATTATCGAGAAAACATTCAAACATTATCATCACGAATTTAATAAAGGGATTAAGGATGGTTTGGTAGATAACAAAAAGGAGATTAAAAAGATATTTAAAGATCCACATTTTTATACTTCCTATATAAATGCCATGAACCAACTTAATAATACTAAAAAAATATTTAAAACTGTTGAACTATTCTTAACAACCTATTTTTATAAAAGTGAGACAGCAGAAAGGCTCGCAATATTAAATAATTTAAGCACATCTGAAGAATATGTCTATCATCCTAATGAGAGTACCTTTTTTAACATTTCGAAGGTTCTTAATATATCTATATTAATTATACATAATCGTGCGGAATATGGTAAAGCTGCTAACATAAGCAAGCGAGCAGATGACAAGGATTTATCTATAACTACATCAATATTTAAAGCAGACAATAATGAATTAGATAGACCACTTTTAATACTATATAGAAAGAATGACAAGATACATTTGAGCTATTATGTTATTCGAAATATGAATACCAATAACATTATATACACCGAACTAAAAGATGCTCCCGAAGAAATCAAGACGATGATAATGAATGCTAAAAAAACGAGCACATATTCTTCATCAAGTAGCACACAAACGAGTAATATATAATTAGCATATAAGGGAAATCATAATTAAATAATATTTATATTAAATAAAATGAGTGATACAAATGAAAGATTAGAAGATAATAGATTAAACATAATAGCATCTATATTAGAATATCTAAAAGGCAAACAAAAATCAAGAGAGAAGATAAAGTTTGACGGATTCAAATATGAAATTATTAAAAAAATATCAATTCTAAAAAATATTGAAAAGTCAAATAGTTATATAACAAATAGACTTGACACAGTTCTATTTGAATATTATATATTGTATATAAAAGATGTAAATGAATTATTTGGGGCATATATAATATATAATACAGACCGTAAAGATAGTGGCGTATATCATAGTAAAATATACAACCTAAAATTTATGGATTCTGAACAAAAAACTTTTGATATTTTACTATATAATATAAATAGTAAAATAATAGAATCGCAATCTTCGCAATCTTCTTATACTGTATCAAAACAAAAGAGATTATTCAATCCTTTTACATCTTTTTGGAATAAATCAAGCACATCCAGCATAGGAGGACAAAAATTAACCTATAAATTGAATGGTGAAAAAATAGCATTATTACATAATAACAAAAAAATCCAAAGAAGTATTTATACTAAAGAAAAAGGAAAGACTAAATATTGTAAAATAAATAACAAATTTATTTTATTAAGTAAATTAAAAAATAAAATAATAAAATAACTAATATAACTAATAACTAATATAACTAATATCTAAACCAACCTACAAATCTACTTAATAATCACCTTCTGTTGAGGAAGTTTATAACACTTACTCTTTTTAATTTCTTTTTGATTAATTATGATCTGTAAATCATCATTCGTATATGTTTCATCAGGTATATCTTCCTTATCTTCTTGAATCACATTAAGCTTATCCGCTTTCGCTGCTTTCGCTTTATCAACTTTGGGATCACCCATATTCTTTAGTAGTTCCATCATATGTTCCTCATCAATCAAAATGCGACTGTCGCCTGTACCGCATGGTGGCTGTTGACCAAGCATGACATTTGCCGATACACCATTCACCTTGTCATATTCAGCAAATATACTTGCGTTTATAAGCATATCCGTGGATTCTTCGAATGATGATTTGGCAAGTGGTCCAATATCACCACGATTAATTCCATGTCTATCAATCGACATTAATTGTCCTTTGTATGTCATCGTATCGATTAGAAGTGACATATGCCTGTAATTCATAGAACCTTCTGAGACAACCGCAAGCAACTCCTTGTATAATGCGTTGCGAGATGCTTCAATCCCAAGCGTCTCATATATTTCCCGAATATCATTCGATATTGTTCGTGATGTATCGATATTACCATTCGCAAGGATATCTATGAGATTTGTTCCATCTGTATCAAGTACCCACTCTAATATAGTATCAAATTTATTCGTTTCATCATTATATTTAGTATAATTCTTTTTATTCAAAGATACCTTCCTAATACCCTTGTATCCTTTTAGTAATACTTGATATACAATATTATGCTCAATCGCCTTGATAGTAGCAATCTCATCTTTCTCATCAATTCCATTAAATGCCTGTTCAGTCATCTTAATACGAAATACGCATTCGTCCGCATTATCATCACTATATACACAATCAATATATTTGTCATATGATGTTTTCAACTTAGTATAAATATCTATCATCTTGAGACCAAACGTATTCATCTTCTCTTTGTCAAATACAAGACGTAATACCCATGGCGATGTTGTTCGTGCCTTACAAATATTATCATCTATTTTTTCAAATTCTTTATAAATACTCATGATTCCCACATCCTTCTCAATATTTGTCTCATATATCTCATCACTATCCCAATATATTTCGCTATGCTTTAGAATATCGCTGAGTTTTGTTATCTCTATAGAATTCTTAATGTTAATCGCATTATTCTTTGTAATATCAATACGAGGATCATTAAAATCGCCATTCTCGTCTTTTAGCGGATTAATAACACAAGATACATCTGGTTTCATATAGATAATCAAAGTAGGTGTCTTCGTTTTCTTTGTAGCCGAAAGAATTTCCTTCAATCGTGGTACACCTGATGTAGCCTTCACAGCAGCAGCAGTCCCTGATACGTGGAATGAATCGAGAGTCATCTGTGTACCCAATTCACCAATCGTTTGCGCAGCAATTATACCAACCATATCGCCTGGTTGCGCAAGTGCCTGATTGAAATACTCGTATATTTGTGATACAATCCAGTCGAACGTTTCTTTGGTGAAATGAAAATGTACAATTAGTTTCTTAGGGTTCAAATGAAGTCTTAGCAATATGTTGAAATATAACATACCTTGAATCCTATCCTTGACATACAAGTCTGCCTTAATCTTCTCAATAGAATCCAATACATAATCTGGATATAGATCAGTCTTGATATTCTTAATATTAAGAGCAACCAAACGCTGGTGAGCAATATTGATTATTCTGTCAAAGGGAATAGGATAATTAATAATATATTTCTTCTCACTATTAAAGACCTTCTTAATAAGGAAGTCTTTGTCTCGAAGCATATCCTCATAATGCTCTGAGCATTTTCTATAAGTCTCAGCATTTATAGTTTTGTAAGCCTCTTCTGTCATATGAATATCAAGATGCTCAGAGCTTTTCAAGTTATATTCATTATCTAATTCAATATTATTTTTATTAATAGTATTAATAAACTGTGTCTCAATCTTACATCCATCCATACCATCTTCACCGTATATATATTGGATTATAGAACCTGTAGCAGTTCTCACAGTATTATCATAGTTGATCTTGCTATCTTCCATGGCTTTTACTAACCTTCTCTGAATGTATCCGGTCTCTGATGTCTTAACAGCGGTATCAATAAGTCCCTGACGTCCTCCCATAGCATGAAAGAATACTTCTTGTGGTGTTAGACCACTAATAAAACTATTCTTTACAAATCCACGTGCTTCGGGACCATCATCATATTTAGTATAGTGAGGTAGGGTTCTGTCAGTAAATCCATAAGTGATTCGTTTGCCATCGACATTCTGTTGGCCTACACAAGCGATCATTTGCGCTACGTTAATTTCCTTGCCCTTAGAACCTGCTTTAACCATATTAATCATACGATTGTTAGTATCATCAATCTGATCTAAACTAATTTTACCAACATTATTTGTGGTTTTATCGAGGATCGCAATAATTTCACGCTCAATATATTCTTCGTTGCTAAATATACTATTATTATCAATAATACCACGCCTAATGTCATCTAACTTGTCATACGCAAGATTTTTCATTTCCTTAATCTTGTTTTTCAGAGTCTCTTCAGTTTTTTTGTCAGGCACTAAGTCGCTAATACCGACACTAAAGCCCGATGTTAATAGCCAGCGACATATTAATCGCTGAGTATTGTCAAGAAACTTACGAACTTCGAATGGTCCATAATCGTGATATATTACAGGGATTAACCCTGTTGAAATATCATGAAATGTTTTTTTATCAAGAGATCCTGAGTTGGCTGCGATAACACTATTATTAACAATAAAATGTTCTTCTTTCTTATTTTTCAAGTTAATAAAGAGGCCTGGTGGTAATATTTGAGAATATGCTTCTTTGCCAGAATACATATAATTATCATCAGGTTTATTCAGCTTTCCCTTGAAATAACTATTAACCATCTGAATATTCGCAAGCGTCTTATCTTGTATCCTCGTATAATCCTTTGTTAACCTATAAGAACCCACAAGAGTATCCTGAACAACCTCTATAATCGGCTTGCCATCTCGAGGAGCCAATATCATATAAGGAACTGCCGCAATATCCATTAATTCACTCATCGTTTGGATATTTTGCGGGCAATGCAAGTTCATCTCATCGCCGTCAAAATCTGCGTTATATGGAGGCGTATCTAAAACATTAAGACGAAACGTTTGGTAAGGCATAATAACAACCTTATGACACATCATGGACATCTTGTGAAGCGATGGCTGTCTGTTAAACAGAATGAAATCACCGTTTGTTAAATGTCTGTGGACGATATCACCATTCACAAGTTCGGCAGCATTCTTTTCACGTTCAATAGAATGCTTTAGATTGATAGTTCGTGTGCTCTTTTTAATATACTTAGCACCTGGCCACGTCTCCGAGCCGTTCTTGACTAATTCTCGCATCTTGTCTATGTTATACTCATTAACAACCTCAGGGAATGTGATATTAACAGCAACTTTGATAGGAACACCAAGTTCGTCTATGCTAATATAGGGATCTGGTGTAATTACTGATCGAGCTGATTGATCGACACGTTTACCATTAAGATTGCCACGAATACGCCCTTCCTTCTTTTTCATACGATCAGAGACGGACTTGAGCTTTCTTCCGTTTCTTTGCTGAGCTGGGGCGAGACCGGGCATTTGATTGTTAATGAATGTGAATACGTGGTATTGTAATAACATAGCGACATATTTGATTGTTTCTTCAGAAGCACCTTTACATATCTTCTCAGATAGCTGCTTATTTGTTTTAATAATATCGCTTAGTTTATGGGTTAAATCATCTTCACGCCTTTGCCCGTTTTCTTCAATAATACTCGGACGCACAGCTGGAGGAGGAACGGGTAAGACGGTGCATATCATCCATTCTGGTCTATTCCATTTTGGATTAAATCCCATCATATCCATTTCTTTTTCAGTTATACGTGAGAATATTTTCAGTATATCTTCGGCAGTAAACTCTTGGACAATTTTGTCAGCGACCTTTTCGCCATTCTTATTTGCTTGTTGCTTTCGGTCTTTCCATTCCGCAATTATTTTCATGGAGTTTTCCTTAGTATACTTTGTTGGCTGGACAGCACCACAGCCGATTGTTCCATCATCACCACAAACACGAATTTTAGTTGTCGTATTACATAATTTAAAGTAAGCCTCCCATCTTTTCTGGTTATTCTTAATAGATAAGATTCTTTGCATGTCATGTTTGAACTCTTTGTCGGTATCGGCAGATATCAGACATTTTGAACATTTATAACATACACAATTAAGTAATTTCTTGACAATATCAAAGAACATCGCATGAAATACGGGCTTTGCGAGCTCTATGTGTCCAAAATGACCAGGACAGAATATATTCTTTTGCTCACAAGTACAGCAAATTCTGTTATGCTCTAAAACTCCCATGCGAGAATCAAATAAACCTCCGACAATCGGTTCGCTACCCGCATAAGTATCTGTTTTAGTAATTTCTACAACAGATCGATTTCTAATTTCTTGCGGACCAAGAACACTAAATTGTATTCCTCGAACATCTTGAATTTCAACCTTTTGGTCATTATAGGACAGTTCAGGGTAAATTGACATCTCTCTTATTAATAGTAGTTAAAATAAGTCGCCTTATGCTTAAACTATTTTGATAATTATATAAATCAATTTTTATATATTTGTCAAATATTATTAATATAATATGATAATAATATGAATATAAAAAAATAAATAAATCAAGTTATTAATTGTTATTATTTATATAATCTCAATTTTTTATTAACATATTTGAAGCTATCTTCTTCAATAGTCCAGTCATCTAATCCATAAGGAAGTGCCGCCAATAATATCTCACATGGTGAATGATCAGGTGTATTACATAAATGAGATATACATGCGAATATTGCCAAATTAATATCAAAATTGTCAAATAATCTAAATAGCGAAAGATCAAGGTCGGTATTGCCAGATGGCCCACATACTACCATTTGTTTATGCTGTCTCATCAATCTAACATAAAAGTTCTTCTCATTTATCTCCCAATATTGTAATCCGGATATCCATGGAAGTATATTGTTTTTTATAATGTAATTACTATCTTCCCTTATATATTCTAATTCACGACTTGATACTTTAGGATAAGCATCTTTAATATTTACTAAATATTTAGAAATCTTTTTGGCTCGTGGTTCCCTTAATATATCAACAATCGGAAATGCCGTCATTCTTGAAGCTGCTACAGAACCGTCCGCAGCTAAACTAACAAACTTACAAGGTAATATACACCTGCTATTCTCGCATTTTTTAATATATTTATTAAACTTTGCTATACTCTGGATTCCTGTTAGATTATATAATCTTTTTTGTAAGATGCTAATACTCTCTTTAGTAAAATGCTTTTTATTTTCAACAGCCCACAGTATTACATAGCATCCGCTCATACAAAAATTCATAATTAATGTTAGTCGCTCACGAATATTACCTTTGTTAATAACCTCATTAATATATTTAGTTGGTATTTGTCCTGTGTTAAAACTTTTAGGAGCAGCTGTGTGTCCTAAATACTTTTCTAAAATTGTATTCTCAACTGCCTTAATGTCTCTCGCATAATTTTTAAGAAGATCTCTTAATTTGAAGCATACATCCCTAACATATTCTTGAGTCTTCTTATTATCAGAACAACTCTTAGATAGTTTTCGTAATTTTTCTAAATCAATATCTGTCATATTGATGATGTCTCTATACATAAAAAATATAAAATATAAAAATAATACATGTAATACAAATTTAAACATATAGATGAGAGCTCAGAGGGCTTTCTTAAGTCTTAGGGAGAGTGTATGTGGAAATCCACTTCTCATCTACCTTGTAATAACATTCTGCCCAACCATTAACAGACTTTCGATTAGGATTATAAATACGATGATGAGTAAGAGCAAAACTGCTTATTGATTTGTAAAACTTCCCTTCGCATATTATAACATTCTTGAAATAATCATAGGTACCAATTCTTATTTTTGTATCAGTTTTACCAATTTTGTGCTTGATGAGTTGCCCATCTGTAAAACAGTCTCCCATATTACGACGCTCTTTTACATTCGAATTCTTGGAGAATTGTGTTAAATTTGAACAAGACCCTCCTTTATTTACGCAACTATCGTCTTCAATATCTTCTTCGACATCTTCTTTGACATCTTCTGGTATTGGCAAAACTTCATCCATCAGGTTAAAGTATTTGATGACTTTTTCTGGTGTAATACGAAAGAATCCTGTAGAAGGCTGTAGGCTATCGAGGTTTTCTGGGTATTGCTCCATAAGAGTATGGAGAGTTTTTTCCTTTTCAAAAGGATTGCGTACCTTCTTCGCAATAACAATATTGTAAGAAGTAGGAAGCTTCCAAATATTAGAGGCATTCGCAGCATTCGCAGCATTCGCAGCATTTGCTTCGCTTAATATTTCTTCAGGAGTCCTCTTTGTGATACCAATCTTGAGGATACCAGGCATCATAGGGATCGAGAAGCAGTAGATATATCCTTCAGTCATTATGCTTGGTATTTGCTTGTTGTTCGCTTGGTGTTTGCTTGGTGTTTGCTTGTTGCTTGTCTGTTGCTCTTGTTTGGTCTTTAATTTTAATCCAAAAACGAGTAATCATTTTTGGATTAAAGGAGGTCATTATTAGTACAATTTGATACATCAATCTTCTTTAGCTCAAACTCTCTATTACTTTTATAATTACTTTTTGTCTTATTAAGTTTATAATACGCATCTCTAAATAATGTTCCTGCATCTTTAGAATGCACCTGTGAAATAAGAGCTCTATCCTTGTTTTCATCATCATCTGCTCTGTAGTCATCGTCATTCGCGTCACCAGCATCACCTGCATCGCCAGTCTCATCAGTCTTATTAACATAACAGGACACACCAGCATAGATAGAGTCATCATGGCAATCTACTACGGTATTAAAGCGTGTTCTTGCGTTGTTATTGTTGAAGTTGCGAGTAATTATAGGTGTATTTGAGATTATGGGGTTATTATATTTTTCTATTAAATCGGATATAAATACAAATTTAACAGTACGATTATTATGATTAGAGCTTTCTGAGTAAGATTGAATTATTCTAAATAGACTATCAGTAAGTTGTAAATAATAGGATTTATTAGTATATTTAATACATGATGATAAGATATCATTACGACGTGTTGTAATATATGTTTTAAGTAATTCAATAATTCCTAATATAAGTTTAATATCATTAGTATATCTGTCTTTGATAGTAAGGTTAACTAAACACTTTATAAAATGATCGTTAATATTCGCAAGTATTATCTCAACAGCCTTCTTAGTTATAAAATAATCGTCCATCCTGTCTTTCTATTATTATAATTATAATCTATTAAATAAATAACATTTATATAGTTGATTAGTTAATCTTTTTTAGTCTAAAAGATAATATGGGTTCTCGTTAAGTAATTTCTCTGTTAATTCCTTTTCCTCGCACTCCTTATTATATTTCTCTATCCGTGATAAACAATATGAAAAAAAACCAGCAACAAACTTACATATGTAAGTATTACACATATACAATTTTATCTTACACTCCTTAAATTATGTTTATTTATTATTTATTGCTTAAACATTTATATTTATAATTATTTTATTATTTTAGTAATTACACCTTATTTCTACGACGACTACTGTCGCTGTCTTGTGAATCAGTATTCACTCCCAGTAATCTTTTAGCGTTATGTGCTTGGAATGTCCTATCTCTTATCAATTGTTTCAACTGTTCACAAATAGCCTCTTTATTATTTTCATTATATTCATTCGGTGATACTTTGTTTAGCAGCAAATAAGAGGCTTCAACCATATGCTTAATATATCTCAACTCAGTCTTTACAATAATATCATTTGTTTGTTCTTTTTCAAAAAAAGCATGTCTTACTTTGTTATATATTGTTCGCAGAGTAGATGCTCCTTGCTCATAAAATCTTAAGTTTATTCTATTATAGGTATTACCTTCTTCGACATTATCATAAGTTCTTTCATAAGGATAGCAATTACCAGAAGAAAATAGAATGTCCATTTTAATACTATCTTTAGTGAATGGTAGAGCATCCTCATGAACAACTTCAAATAATAATATTTTGATTAAGCTTTCATATTTCATATTCTCAGGGTTTGATGATAACCATTTTTTAATTGGCATCAACTCTTGAACATCTTTGCGCATAATAGTATATAACGAATTGAGATCTATATTATTTTGCTTTGAATACCATAAATTATTTTGATATATTCTTCGAGCATGGTTAAGATCATGCCAGAAAAAATTACTTGGTGTTTGCATGTCTTCGTCGACAAATGCTTCATCAAATATTATTCCACAAGGTTGTATACGTGAATATCTGTTTCTTATTAGTGTGGTAGCTCCAACATTCTGTAGTATAGGTAATATAAATACGTCAGGAGCATTATCTAATAAATAGTCTAAATAGTAATGGTATCTCTCGCCGAAATAAACAGTCGCATAATGTGATTTCCATACATCTCCTTGTTTCTTGTTCTTTAATTCTATATTGATCAAATCAACAAGGCTAATAGCCTGTACCATAACCCGTATAGAATAGGCATATGGATATTGATTACCATTATAAGGTGTTTCATAAACATTATCGTCGCAATATTCTTTGCCATGTCTAAAGATAACATTCTCATTTTTAATATTAAAGTATCCCTTATTATTAGCGTTTTTTATGGTTGATATAGTATCTTCTGGAGGACATTTGTCAAATTTGATATCGGCACAAACTGTCTCTTGAGAAGCATTCTTAATAAGATTTATAGTTTGCTCGATCTGCCAACGCATCCGATTATCAGATTTAAAATTGGGGATGTCCTTGAAATATGTTAATACATCTGCGATACAATCTAATACATTTTTTATTTCTGGAAAAGAGAAGTTATTAGATTTATTCTTATTATATCTTTCTTGTAAATCCTTTTCTAAAACTAACATATCAAATTGTAGACTTTCGAGATTGTTATTGTTATATGCTTTTTCCTTTTTAATATATTTATCAATAATTGCGGTAATATCTTTCTGGATTGTAGGGTTATATGATGAAGTTTTTTTAGATAAATCCTTTGATTTAGCGTATTTATGTGAAAATATCAAACTTAAATTATTAAAATATTGAGTAAATCTATTCATATTCTAATAATATATTATAATATATAATATGAAAATTGTGTAATATGATATAAAAATTGATTTATATTATAATAATTACATTAATTATAATAATTACATTAATATGAACAACAATAATAACGAATATATCCAATCTGATACCACGCAGTTTGTTGCGGGAGTTGATGAAGTCGCAAGAGGTACATTTATTGGTCCCGTTATAGCAGCATGTGTTGTATTACCTCATGTATTAACAGATGATAAATACAAACAAATTAAGGATTCTAAAACCTTGTCTGAGAAAAAACGCACAGAATTAGCACGGTTTATTAAGGAAAACGCAATTACTTATGGAATAGGCACAGCATCTGTTGAAGAGATTGACGATATTAACATATTACACGCAACTATGAGAGCTATGCATCGTGCGATTGACGAAGCATATAAGAAGCATACATTCGACAAACTCCTAATAGACGGGCAGTATTTTAAGGGATATACACCACCAGGACTTGATGGGGAATTACTTGATTACGAGTGTATACCAAAAGGCGACAAGCAATTCTTATCGATAGCAGCTGCTTCGATTATTGCCAAAGATTACCATACAAACTTGATAAATGAGATGGTTGATACACATCAAGAACTTAATACATATGATATAAGGAAAAATAAAGGATATGGAACACCGAAACATTTAGCGGCAATTAATAAACATGGGATTACAGACTTTCATAGAAAAACATTTGGAATATGTAAATATATTAAAGATTGATAATAACTAATAACACAATATTATTATATTACATCATCTATTTACATTTTAATGAACTCCAGGATACTCCACACTGCTTGGCATATTCGCAACTGACTTCATTCTTTTCTTTTGTATTAATATCAAATACACCTAATACTTGGGGATATACAACATTACAAATTAAAGGAGCATCAGTTTCATATTTTTTCCAAACATCGCTTTCCGAAGTTGAAGATGATGCCAAATAAGCAGGGTCAGCTATTTTAAGAGAAGTGTTTTTATCTACTTTCTCAAAAATATTTGCGTTATTAGAACTGTATGCTCCGGTAAACTTCGCATACTTTTTAAGGTCTTGATAATTTACTGTATTTTTCTCTGGTTCTTTAACAACATATTCAGGCATCATAGTTGAAGCGACCTTATTCTTTTTTGCCAAGGTAAAAGCGTTTGCTTCCTTTTTAGTATTAAATCCCGCCATATAAGCATCGGAACCTCCTGTGTTTTTCATCGCTATCTCATTCTTCATCTTTAAAAAGTTTGCAGTATTTCCATATACCTTTTCGTCATATACACAGCGATATTGTATGTTAGCATTCGTATCTTTTGTTATTTCAGGAATTATTTTCTTTAAACTATTGTTATGCGTATTGTTATTCATAATTTCTGTTTTTAGAGTTTCAGGAACCTTTTCTAATTTCCAATAATCAGGACAAATAATGTTATGATCACTATCCATCTCTGTTCCGACTCTTCGTGGCCTAATACTAAATATTTCATTTAATAGATATATAATAATTATTAGTGAACCTAAAATATATGTTATTACAGCAGGCGCAAACTTATCATATATATATTCTCTTCCCCATTCTGTAAATAATATAACTATTAGTAATATAAAAGCAGATAAACCATATACTAAGCAAACTACGAAAGTGCCCTTGTATAATTCCATTTTTTCTTGCTCAAATAATCTTAATTCCCTCTCATTAGGTTTAAATACTTCCTTTTCTGACATTTATATTCTATTATTCTATAATATAATATTATATAAATAAAAATAATAATGATTTATTGATCAAAAGAATTATCAAACTTCATTATTTCCAAAGTTCGTAAGCCTTTTTGTGTTGTTAAATTAGGCAAATCCATAGGGATCGGTAGAGTACTAATATCCATAATATATTTATCAGATTGCTGGATATTCGATAATATTTCAGGAACACACCAATCAATAACACGGGTATTTAAGTCAAGTACTTGTCCTCTTACGTTGTTTGTAGTATTTTTGCCATGTTGAAAATATATAGACCTCATAATAATTTTTAAGTCAATATCGCTTTGTTTCCCTATGTTATATTTACCGTTAGATACATTTAAAACCTTGTTGCGAATACCGAGTTGTAATAAATTTACATTATTATCTGAAAAAAATACAGCTGATACATCAGTACAATTCATATTACGTGATATCAGATTTGTATTATTCTCAGTCAAATTATCTGGTGTTGTTTTTAGGCTATAATTGATAACTTGGGTTATAGCATTTACACGTCCATTTAAAAAATCCATTCTTTATCTTCTTAATATATATAATTATTTTCATTTTATATAGTAGTAAGAAGATATGAATAAATGTAAAGAAATTACATTATGTGCGAAAGAATTATTAAGAAAGCACCGGATACATGTTAATGATAATAACAAGAAGGAAGTAGTCGAGTTATTATCTAATTATATAGACCTCCTAATATTTAATATAGTTGCGGTTATTTCGATAATATGTGCAAATATTGGAGTTAAGAAGGTAATATCCCAGCATATCCATTATTTATCAAAATATATTGACAAAAGATGTCTAAATAAAAAGGGGGCGACAAGAACAGCAACAAGGATGAGCGGTGGTTCTGCTTTCAATACCGCCGCATTTTTTGGTGTCGCCGAACCCCGCTATTCAGTCCTTAACGAAGGAATGGATGTTCAAAAGATTGACTTCGCAAGCGGAATAGCTCGTAATGCTCTTCCTATGAATATGAGTGGTGGCGGTAGCGGCGGTAGCGGCGGTAGCGGATCTTGCGTTAAACTTGACAAAATAATACTACGAAAAATAAAGAATGTATTTAAATTCTTTGAAATGAAGGTTGATAAAGAAGCTGTAGCTCAGATTAAGGCAAAATACGATACAATTATAGAGGATCTTTACAACTGTATTAAGAAAATCAAGGGAGATATAACACCTTTGAAAATATCCCAACTAATAAAAAAGTCTAAAATCATGAAAAAAAAATGATAATATGTATATAAATATTATTTAGATAGACTATATAAATTAAATATAATAATGCCTATTATTACGATTGATGGAAATATTGGTTGCTATAAAACAAGTATTCTAAATTATTTTCACAAGAATTACAAGCTCGCAATCGATTTAGAGCCCGTAGATAATTGGACAGAATATTTAGCAAATCTCTATAATACGCAAAATAGCAGTTATGATTTTCAAATAAAAGTATGGGTTGATAGGTGTTGGATTCAAGAAAAAACCAACATGTCTGTATTAATGGAAAGAAGTCCTTATTTTATTAAGAATGTCTTTGTAAGAAAAGCATTCGAAGACAACACCATTAATGAGACGGAATATGAAAATATAATTAAATTACATAAGACTACTGACGATCTATGGAAACCGAATGGATATATATATCTCCGATCTGATCCTGAGAAATGTCTACAGCGTATCAATAAAAGAGGCCGTTTTGCCGAAAAGAATATACGCCTTGATTATATTCAGAAAATACACGAACTTCATGAAAAAAATTATAAATTAGCAATCGAAACAAAAATGAACATTATTGTTATTGATGTAGAAAATAAAAGCATAAGCGAAATTTGTAATGAAATATTGTCATCTAACCTTTATAATGATATTGTATATTAAGATATAAGATAGGATACGTGATATAAGATAGGATACATGATATAAGAATATTAAATAGTATTACAGCGAATGATCGGAGCATCTGTTCCTAAGAAGCAGCTATAATATAGCCGCTCATAATTTTCATATACAGTAGACGGCGATGAGCTGTGAATTAGCTTTCTATTATTAAATATGAGCAGATCATTCATCTCCCATTCAATTTTAACAATATTATCTTTGTGTAGAATATATTTATTCATAAGCTCCCTATAAAGGTCGAAGCTATCTTCGCAAGACATCTTGTCGAACTTGGCAAATCTAAAAGGCGATAACATTAGTGCTTTTTTATTTTTACATTCATCTGTATAAATTACAAGAGGCTCTCTGATAATAATAGTGGTTCCCTGTGATACGCTATCCATACTTGGCATATTAAGATCGTTATTAATATTAATTCTATTATATCCTGTATAGTCATAATATGTATTCATTACACCACCTTCTGTATTCGAATTAGAGTATACGACGTTAAAATATTTTAATTCTTTTTTAAGACTGTTTTCTACATTATCATATGCTGTTTCCATACTTGCGAACAAAGTTTCTCCGCCAATAGGTGGTGTTTTTAACATATAGATGCTTGAAACAACTGGCGGTTTATGTTCGTTAACTCCTACAATATCTTGATGCCAAACTGCCGTATTTTTGAATGGTCCACTATATCTAAGCATTACATCTTTAAGTCCATATAGATCTTTGATATAACAGTTGCCTCGAATAGCAACCTGTGGAACATAATCAACTTGTGAATGATGAAATGGGTGTACAACTCTATCATTACTTTTACTGTCAAATACTTTACAAAACTCATATAATTCTTTAGGATTTAGATTTTGATTTTTAAACATTAGCATAGGGACTGACTTAAACAACTTTGCCAATTCGCCTTTATCAAATTCATTTGCTTTTTTAACATCAAAATTATTGATTACCGCAAGATTTTTATTAAAGGTAGGAAAGGATACTTTTAAAGAATGTGTATAGTTAATGAGAACAGCATTCAGTATCATTAAATATGATAGGGTTGTTAGGTAGTCGATGAAGGTTAGGAAACGGATAATGCGCATGTATCCTACGGGACGCATCTTATCTATCTTGTTATTTATAAAGCTATAAGAAGTATTATCAATTTTTATTTATATAATAAAAGAAATAATAAAAATAAAATAGTTAAATAAAATTCTAAGATAAAGAATTGTTATTATTATTAACATACAAACCTTTTTGTAATTCTTTATAATACTTATTATTATCATTAGGGTCATATAATAAGCTATGTAAATAAGGATAAATAGCGTTTGATAATTTTATTGAAGCTTCTGTGGGTTCTGTGCTTGGTATATTTGGGACACAATAAATACTTGTTTTTTTATATTTAATTATTGGGTTTTTCAAAGTAGTTGGTACAGATTGTTCTGTAGTCCCTCCCTGATCAATAGCTACATCCATAATTATAGAGCCTGATGGCGACATTAAGTTTAACAATCTATTTGTAATAATACGCGAAGCCTTCATGCCATTAGTATAGATAGAAGATATTATAACGTCAGAAAATAACATTCTATATTTTAGATTTTTTTCATTCATAGCATATGCCTTATATATTGTAGGGTTGCTATCTTCGATCTTCTTTATCTTCTCGTAATCATTATCGATCAATTTGATATTTTGATACCCGAGAAGAATCGCTTGTTCTGCTGCCGCTTTCCCTACATTTCCAAAGCCAATTATAGTAATAATGTTATGTATACTCTTTCTTTTGTTTTCCTTTAAGTACCTATCAGCCTCAATCATAGCTTTTTTACCTGCTATAATAGACATAGGCGACAAAATAGGATATGCTCCAGTATCATCTTGGATTGTTTCGTAAGCATAACATCTTGCTCTGCTTTTTACCATAGCATTTATTAATTTTTTATTACCAGCAAAGTGAAAAAAGGATAACAAGGTATGATTTGATGTAATTAAAGGATACTCTGTTGATTGCGGCTCTTTCACCTTTACTATAATATTTGATTTCTCATAAATATCCTGTATATTATCAAGTATTATAGCACCACATGCTACATAATCTTCATCGCTATATCCTGCTTCATGTCCAGCTCCTGTTTGAACATAGACTGTTATGTTGCTTGTATTATATTCAAACAATCTTTTAATATCATTAGGGACAATCGAAACTCTTCTTTCAAACTCTTTAATTTCTTTAGGGATGCCAATATGATACATATTATATATATATTATTATAGATTTATAATGGTTTTATATTTATATGTAAATTGAAATTTTTACCAAAATGAAAAAAAGCCATTACTGTATGTCTTGAAGTTATATAACGAAATTCTGATGGATGTGGTTCTTTTACTCTTACTATAATATCTGCGTTTTCATAAACTTCTTGTATAGTATCTACTATGGTTGCTCCTGAATAAGCATAATCGATGTCACTATACCCTACATCTTTTCCTGCGTTTGCTTGAACATAGATGGCAATATTATTGGGATTATCACGGATAAGTCGCTTGACATCATCTGGAATGATAGATACTCTACGCTCTGACTGATGTTGTTCGTTTGGGATGCCTATACGATACATTATATAATAAGGATTGTTATAGATATATTATTATTTATAATAACTGGTTTTGTATTTATATAGAAATTATAAATATTACAAATACATATATGATATTACAAATACATATATGATATTACAAATACATATATGATATTACAAATACATACATGACATATTATCTAATGATTCTTGAATAATCTTTTTATCTGTTCCGCAATATGAAGATATTTCAATTTCATTTTTATAAAACTTAAAATAAGGAATAGATGATATATTATGAGAATCACTAATATCACTTGCTTCTTCAATATCTATCTTTAAAAATGTAATATTAGGATAACTTACAACCAATTCTTCAATAAATGGATGTATCTCCTTACAAGGTTTACAGAATGATGCCGAAAAGTTAGCTACAACATACATATTACTTTTTAAATATTGAGAATATTCATCGAGTGTTTTAACATTTATAATAGTTGTATTCATAATATATCTTTTATTGTTATATAGAATTAAAATTATTTAATAATTTTCGCACTTCTATAATATTTCATGTTTAATTAGATTTGTTATATATATATAAAAAATTGATTAATTGTATAAGTATATTCTAAATACACACCCATAAGAACCGATGCCTGCTAAAAAGAATGTCGCTGTAGCTCCTGTCCCTGTCGTTCCTGCTTCTGTCGTTCCTATGACCGTTGACAAAAAAGTTGAGGATAAATACAAGAAATATGAGCTACTTGAGCATATTTTAGCGCTTCCGGATACATATATTGGCTCCATAGAACCTCAGAAGATCACAAGTTATATTTATGATGAACCGACTAAACGTATGGTTTCTGATGAGCTGACATATATTCCAGGGATGCTGAAGATTTTTGATGAAGTTATAGTGAATGCGATTGACCATTCTATGCGTCTTAGAGCGGATGAGGCAAAAGGCAAAGAAGATATCAAGCATGTCAAGAATATCAAAGTGACCATAGATAAAGAATCAGGACGTATTACTATTTTGAATGACGGCAACGGCGTTGACATCAAGAAACATAGTAGTTATGGCGATTTATGGATACCTGAGCTTATTTTTGGTGAACTTTTGACATCTACAAATTACGACAAGGGAGAAGAGAAAATATGGGGTGGTAAGAATGGCTATGGAAGCAAACTTACTAACATATTCTCTAAGGAGTTTGTGATTGAAACTGTAGACCATCATACCAAAAAGATTTATACCCAAACATTCAGCGATAATATGACAAAGCGGACAAAGGCAGATGTTAAAGCATCTTCAAAAGCGCCTTATACACAAATCAGCTTTGTTCCTGACTATGAAAGGTTTGGTATGAAAAATATGACGGAAGATATTTATAAGCTGTTTAATAGGCGTGTTATTGATGCTTGTGCTACAACTCCTAAAGATGTTTCAGTATATTTCAACGGTGAAAAGCTGATGATCAAGGATTTTGAGAAATATTGCGAGCTGTTTCTTGATAAAAAAGAGCAACCATTTGTATACGAGGCTGCTGGTGAACGTTGGGAAGTCGTAGCATCTATTTCAAGCTCTGGCTCTTTTGAGTTCCTGTCTTTCGTGAATGGCATTAATACTATCAAAGGTGGTAAGCATATTGAATATATTACAAATATGATTACAAAGAACCTTGTTGATATGACTCTAACAAAAAAGAAGAAGACTGTCAAAACACAGCATATCAAAGACAATCTCTTTGTATTTGTTAAAGCGTTGATTGTTAATCCAAGTTTTGATTCGCAAAGCAAAGAAACTCTAACAACACCTGTTGCTAAGTTTGGGTCTAAGTGTGAATTGAGCGACAAGTTCTATGACAAGCTATTCAAGATTGGGATTGTCGATAAGGCACTCAGTATTACCGAGTTTTATGACAAGAAAAAGTTAGTGAAAACAGATGGCAAGAAAATATCACGTATTATTGTTCCTAAGCTGGACGACGCAAACTTTGCTGGGACTAAGCAGAGTGCCGAATGTACTATAATTTTCACAGAAGGAGATTCAGCGAAAACCATGGCTATTTCTGGGCTTAGTGTTATAGGTCGTGATAAATATGGCGTATTCCCTTTGCGTGGTAAAATATTGAATGTGAAGGATGCGACTGCTCAAAAGATTTCAGACAATAATGAGATTACAGCAATCAAGAAAATCCTTGGGCTTGAGCAAAATAAGAAATATACTGATATCAGTCAATTAAGATATGGATCTATTATGATTATGACAGATCAGGATCATGATGGTAGCCATATTAAGGGACTTATATTTAACATCTTTCAAAGTATGTGGCATGAATTGTATGAGATACCAGGTTTTCTTACATCTATGCTTACACCAATCATTAAAGCGACAAATAATCGTGCGTCAGATGTTATTGAGTTTTACAATATGTCTGATTACGAACGCTGGAGTGAAACAGATATCGCAAAGAATGGTTCTTGGAAAATCAAATATTACAAAGGGCTTGGTACTTCGAATGATCAAGAGGCCAAGGAATATTTCAAAAACATGAAAAAGATAACTTATAAATATGACGAGAATGCGGATGAGGTTATTGATCTGGCTTTTAATAAAAAGCGAGCGGATGACAGGAAGGATTGGTTGGCAAATTATGATAAGGATGATGTATTAGATTATACGAGGTTGGAAGTTGATTTCAAGACATTTGTAGACAAGGATTTGATTCATTTCAGTAATCGAGATTTACAAAGGTCTATTAATCATATTTGCGATGGACTTAAGGAGAGTACTCGTAAAATCTTGTTTGCCTGTTTCAAGCGTCGGCTATATACTAATGAAATCAAGGTTGCGCAATTATCTGGATATGTTAGTGAAGTATCTGCTTATCACCATGGAGAGGCATCACTTCAGCAAGCAATTGTTGGGATGGCACAGATATATGTAGGAACTAATAATATCAATCTGCTTTCACCTAATGGTCAGTTTGGGAGCAGATGTCAAGGAGGACAGGATGCGTCATCAGCGAGATATATTTTCACATTATTGTCGAAGCTCACGAAATTAATTTTCAAAGAGGAAGATAATAATATTCTAAATTATCAAGATGATGACGGACAACAGATAGAACCTGAGTTTTATATTCCTGTAATTCCTATGATTCTTGTGAATGGTGGTATTGGGATTGGCACAGGATATTCTACGAATATTCCTCAATTTAACCCAACAGAAATAATTGCGGCTTGTAAGTTTATTTGTAAGGCTATTAAGCTTGCTGATTTGAATGGTGATTCAGAAGATGGGATGGATAATATCTATGAAACAATCGATATATTAGATATTGAAGATATGGTACCTTATTACTTAGGTTTTAATGGGACTATTACAAAGACTGAGAATAACTCGTATAATAGCAAGGGTATTTATAAGTGGATTGATAATGAGACTGTTGAGATTACAGAGTTGCCTATTGGAACATGGACAGAAGATTACAAGGATTTCTTGGAAACTATGATTACGAATGGTTTAAATAACTTAAAATATATAGAGAATCATTATACATCTAAGAATGTTAAGTTTGTATTACATTTTAATGGGAGTGTTCGCGAGACGCTTGAAGATAAGTTTGAGCAATTGTTCAAGATGTCTTCAAGTAAAAACTTGAGTATCAATAATATTCATTTGTTTAATAAAGGGGGTTCGATTCAGAAGTATGATAATACAACTGAGATTATTAAGGAGTGGTCTAAAACTCGTATATTAAAATACTTTGAAAGGAAAGAGTATCAAATCAAGGTATTAGAAAAAGATTATCTTATATTATCTGCGAAGATTCGCTTTATTCTTGATGTAATCTCAGGCAATATTCAGATTATGAATAAAAAAATGGTTGATATTGCTAAGAGATTAGTAGAACTTAAATATCCTCGTATTAATACTGATAATGCTGCGAATGCTACAGTAGATACTGATGTAGATGCGGATGTTGATGAAGGAATGGATAATAATATCAAGGACTTTAACTATCTTCTTAAGATGCCTATCTCTCAGTTAACATATGATAGAAAGATAATATTAGAAAAGGAGGTTGATGAGCTTAATAAGAATCTTATGAATTTGCGTAATAATCGGATTGAGGATTTGTGGATGGCTGATTTGACGGCACTTGAGAGTGCTTGGAATGAACATAGAGAACTCATATTAAAAGAATATGATAATGATCGCAAAGGTATTATTGAGCCTAAGGGGACAAAAAAGAAGGCTAAGAAATAGAATAGACAGATAGGTAGATATGTTTAGTCCCTATTATATATTATATAAATCCTTATATATATTTATATGTTATTATTTTTTATATAATCAATAAAAATTGATACGGTGGTTGGTAGATGATAACCAAGACTCTAAACGATTACAGAAATCTAAACGAAGACATCGAAGACAACGAAACAAAAGAAGAAGCCAACAAATAAATCCGAGAGAACATGGAGTTCAGTATCTTAAATGAAGACATCTTGTATTATTTATTATCAAAATGTTCTATTATATCTATTATGAAATTATATGTCATAAATAAAAGTTTTATAACAGATGAGATATATAAGAGGATTATCAATAATAAATGGGGTATCAATATTGGCAAAGAAATAGATAGAAGCATATTGGATCGCAATTATCTAAACTTTGACAAAAAATTGTCAATTATATTTAGTAATAAAACTGAAGATATTTATAGCAAAAGTATATCAAATAGCAATATTTGGGCTACAAATAGGATCATGTGTTTGAAATATAATAATATACCTGATAAGAATAAGGAAGTTGTTATAGATGAATTACTTACATCTTATGATAAATTTTACGTAAATATGAATCCTCTTTCTTCTATTATTCGTGAAAAATATCCAAATCAGATTGAGAATTTTAAAAGACTATTAGGAGATTCTTTTGATCTAAATATCTTAACATATGTAAATATTTATGAAATTTACGAAATATTAAGATCTTCTATTACGCTTGGAAAGATGCCTATATTTAAAGAGAAATTAAAGAAAAATATTATAATCAATTTTGATAGCTCATATTTATCACATCAAATATCTTTGATTTCGAGAATATCATCATATGATAGTATTTTAGAAAAGATAGATTACAAACATGTATCTTTGCTTAACTTAAATAAAAATGAGATGGGACTAAAATACTTGAGTTTATTGAATAACATATTTGATAATTGTGTAGATGACATATATTTTAAGTTCAAAGTATATATAGCTGTCCAAATATGTAAATTTATGCTACTATTTAAGGAAAATTTAGAAAAAGATCATCCTATGATAGAGAAAATGCGGGCATTTAATAATCTATTAGGATTCAAAATTATACATATTCCCGAATACCTTCATTTCTATGCGACTTTCGAAATGACTTATATCCTTAAAAATATATAAGGATAAGTATCAAATGATACCACATATGGTAATAAATACATCTTTTATTTATCTATAAAAGCCGAACAGATTCGGCAGGTGCGGGTAGCACCCCAAGTATTACAAAGAATACATTTAAGAATATATCAAAATAAAATACAAAAAAATAAATAACATATAATCTATATTAATTTTTTATATTATGTATTGTTCTCGTAGCCTCTTATTTATTCTATAAGCTATCGCTATAATTTCATCACAGAATGATTGTCTTTTAGATACAATAGCTGGTCTATATAAATAGAATCGTCGTTTTTTTATCAATTCCTTATTATTTCTTAGCAATTCTGCTGTTGTTGCGATATCCTTGGTAAATGTAGATATTACTTGCGGCTTATTATCGATTATAGTTATCTGTTTAGGAAGACTTGTTGCTTCTTTAGCTACTTTAGCTGGCTTTACTACTTTAGCTGCTACAACCTTAACAACCCTTTCTTTTTTCATATTCTTCATGGCATTCTTGAAATATTCATCAATCTCTTTTTTTGTATTAAGAGATACAGGCATATTTGCCATAACCTCTTTAATACGCATAGCGATGGTAATAACTTCACAAGACATTATTTGATGTTTTCGTGTTTGCTTCGTGTTCGCTTTGTGTTCGCTTTGTGTTCGCTTTAAAAACTTTAGTCAATTTTTGAATACAAATAAAAGAATTATAACATATTTAATATTTATCTGCGAAATATGATAGTGTTTGTTTCTTATATATCGTTACTGTAAATGTTTTACCCTTATACATCTCTATATATAATGTATTACCATCATATATTTCATTACATCCCATATCATCATCGCATTTCATATTATCATGACTGATTGGTAATCGTAGCATAGTATTTTTATCTGTCGTCGTATAGTAATTCCATCTATCTCTATGGTTATTTGCTCTTTTGCTAAATAAAGGCAGTATAATAGGTTCTTTCTCATCATTTGATGTTAAAATACCTACCTGTTGATATTCTCGATTGTTATCATAGGATGGTAATTCCTTAGGATAAATTGGAATATTATTATCTACCTTAGGACATGATGGACACAAAGGACATGATGGACAAGTTATGCTACTATCAACCTTAACCTTTTTATCAACAACAATAATTTCCTTATTATTACTGGCATAATATAAAAGAGTACTAACAATCATTAGTAATACCACTAAGACAAATATCGCAAAATATAATATATATAAGCTATTAATATTTTTCTTAACAGCCATTAACTAATCCTTCCTTATATACTATTATTATCTATTACTTTTATTTTCCTTTAACACCACCAAAAGACAATCCATAGGTTATGTAATCATGTATCCCAAAAAATCGTGGGTTTCCTGAGATTATGTTTATATGATAGTACCATTTAAAGGGTATTATGAGCAACTTGCTTTTATTTAAGGTGATTGTTGTTAGCTTCTGGTTATACTCAGGTATTCTATCTTGCGACATCGGGATATTATTTTCTTGTTTGGTATGCGGGTTCCCTAATGTTATTTCTACGGAATTGCCATCGCTTGGATCAGCATATATTAAAAAATATTTAAAGTTATTACGGTTCCAACTCCAAATATTCGGAATAAGCACATCATATTCTATAATATTATAGTTAAACCAATCAACCAATATTTCATCAATATTCTTTATACTATCTTGAATGATGATTGGCTGCTTTTTATGTAGCAAATTAAAGTCAAAATGCTTTGCCTCTACTTGGTATATTATTAATTCATCCTCGAATATGTAATATAGAGAGGCATATATTATTATTAAGAAGATGATAAAATAAATATAATAATACATTTATTATTACGAATATTAAAAAACTTGTGATTTTTTCACATAATCTTGAATGTTGACATGCTTATGTAATAATTATTTTTATATATTATAAGAGTAATATAAAATATTTGATGGGTGATGGCGATATTGATTATGGAAAATTAATAGGAAACTTATTTATTATGATCGTGATAATAACCTCTGTATTAACTCTATTGCCATCCTTATTATATATATACAATTTAATGACGGGAAACAGTATGAAAATCGAAGAGTATAGGATACAAAGCAAAGACTTTAATAAATTTAATACATTAAATGAAATTTATTTGTTTTGTAGTTATATCCCATCTAAAAGAACAAAAATATGTAATAATAAATATGATAAAGAAGAGAATGATAAATATAAGGAACATCAAAAACAAATTTCAGATATAATAAACATATTATTATCAATCAAGAATAAAAGTAAAGATGAAGCAGAAAATATCCAAGAGACTTCTAATAATGATATTAAAAAGGAAGAAGATAACCGTGTAGCACGTGAACAGGAAGACAAACAGGCAAGACATAAGGAAGGGATTGAAAATATGAAAGAATACGGTGAAAACTCTCGATTTAGTAGTAAAATGAACCTTGAGTGGACAAAGGTTGTTTTTGGTATTATAGGTGCTACTATTAATAAGTTTACAGGCTTTATTTCTGAATTAGTTAGTAATGGTTTTAAGTTCTCTGAAGTTATGATAAAATTAGTGGAGATCGTCAAACCTTTAATAGCAGCTTTGTTAGGAAATAAGGTTGTAATGGGATTTTTAATTTTGGTCTTTGTTATCTTTCTTATATTAGGCTATTTGAAAGTGAAAGACGACGCAGATAAAAGAAAGAGTTCTTCTATGCCAAACTTGGGAGGAACTGGAGCTATGGGAGGCTTCAGCTTTTCTTCTATATATCAAGAAATTATGGATACTTTGAAATACTATAGTGATATGATGAAAAACTTTAAATTATCAGATATGACTGGAGGACTTTTACAGAATGAAGATGATAAGGATGATGAAGATAATGGGTTAGTAATAACTCGAAAGAAAATAGATGGAAAATCTTATGATAATTTGTCCTATATCATGCTTACTGATATATTTAGTGAGAAGGAATTGAAAGATAATGAATATTTTGGCAAGGATGTTAAAATAGAAGCTGGCAAATACTATAATATTTATTTACCAGAAGAAAAGTTTAAAGATACCATGCCTTCTATTAAATGGAAAGTTTCAGAAGCCGCAAGGAATAATGAGAAAATATGGAAGGTAGATTGTGAAAGTATGGATACTATCACAAAGGATGGTTTTGATACTAAAACGCCTGCTTTTATTAGTTCCAAAGGGGTATGTATGATAAATGAGAAAGCATTAGATGACGCTAATAAACCACCCGAAGAAATCCCTGAAGACGTACCATACAAAACAGAGTATATTAAATAGGGGACTTTGCGGGCTTCGCTTCTTCTGATTATTTATTATCTAATATATTTTTAAAGGTATATAATTGCTATAATGAGTGATGATAATAAATTATGCGTAGGATTAACAACCAACTCATATGTATGTATGGATAGAACTACAAGTAATTATACAATTAATACTGAATTACAAACAATCAAAGACTTAGAATTTGGCGAAAGTATTAATTTTAATGAGGATAAAACTCAACTAACTTTAACGGCTACCACATCAAACCATTATTTTATTGCTGATGAAAAGGCACACTGTAGCGAAAAATGGCAAGATTGGTTTTGTGTTCCTAACTATCATAATAATAATAAGATGAATAAATATCCTGAAACAGATACTATGTCTGTAGGAGTATGTTTCAACTCATGTCCTATAGGATATACTCCAAGTAAAATTAATAAATGTACTGTATATAATGTCGAAGAAGACTTATTGTATAATCCACTCGCAATAATTGCGTTAATTGGAACTAATCTTTATATGGATATAAGTGATAAAATTAAAATAGCAAACTATAAAGATATTAGGGATACGATTGGTATTAGAGGTTCATATTTAAACGATTTATACAGAGTAAATTTTAATAATATGTTTATACCAAAAGATAGGATTGATAATATTATTAATAACAAAAAAATAGAAGAAAAAATTACAAAGCAAGAAAATATAATAATAAATATAATAAAACAATTTGTAAATAAAGGAAGGAATGGTTCGGATATGTCTATGGCAATCAAATTAATAAAGGCAGACATGACAAAGGCTACTAAAGAATTTGTCCAGCAATTTATCAATCAACTTAATTTAAGCAATCTAAAGCAAAAGATGCTATTAGGAAAAATCAGAGATTATGTAATTAATATTGAGAAATTGGACAAAATATTTGGACTTGATAAGAGCGGACAAAGTAAATTAAAAAATGCTATTTCATACGCATATAATATTATGCGAGTAGTATTTTATGAGAGTAAGGATGGTGGTAAGACTTATGAGTTAAGTAAAAATGTAGATATAGATGATAAAATAAGGGAGTTAATTGAGATTAATAACATCATAATCAAAAAAGCTGAGAAAGATGATCAGAAAGCTAAAGAAGAATTTGAAAAAAAGCAAAATAGTTTAATTAAAATATTTAAATTTGCTTGCTATAACTGTTTTAATGTTAATTATGATGTAATTAAAGAATATTTAGATGAAAAGTATGGCCAAGATGGTGATACTATTATTCACAGGAATATAGATGCCGATTTTCAATATGAAAATGGATTTATTAAATGCGATATAGATGTTGAACAACTTGAAAGCGTAACTTCAAATAGAATCTTGTATAATATTCCTTATTATAATAATATAATCTTTTGCGAACACCAGTTATTATCGGAATATAGCGAGAATACTAAGTCGATTATTCAAATTATCTTGATTCTTGCGATATTTTTAGGAATAATTGTGTTTATTTGGCTAATTTACGCAACTATTTTATACTTTCCCTTCTTTAATAAAGGAAAGGGGGATTTTATATCAGCGATTGTTAGTTTTATTAATTATTGCTATCTGTTTTACAATTTTATTACATATTATCTTGTATGTACCATTAGCTATTTCTATTTTTATATATTGTGTAAATATTGTAACTCGAACTATACTATTTTAAATATATTTCTCAAACTTGTTAATATAGTAATTATAATTGCTTTGGTTATTTGTGTTTTTATGATAATCTTAGAAATGCTAAATATCAACTATATACAACTATTACAAAACATGGATTTTGGTATAGGGAACCAGGTTTTAGAGGGAAGCGATATAGAAACCAACTCTTTTATATATATCTACTTGGGGGCTTTGTATTTTATAGGCATATATATGTATAGCATCTATATAGTAAGATATGGTATTTCAAATAAAGAGTTTGAAATGATAACAAACAAGGACGCAAAGGAAATAAACTCAACAAACTACATAAATAATTTATTATTAAATAAATATGTAGATAATATGTTATCAAAATTCAACTCTGTATATGATGGTGATCAAAAGGAAATTGTTGACGAAGGTAGTGATGAAGCTGATAGTGGTGGAGCTGATAGTGGAGCTGATAGTGGTGGAGCTGATAGTGGTGGAGCTGATAGTGGAGCTGGTGCTACTTCAAGTAGGACATCTTATGTACCTCCTACTTCTACACCTCCTCTTATACCTTCTCCTATACCTCCTCCTCCTACACCTCCTACATCTTCTTTTACATCTCTTACATCTCTTACATCTCTTCCACCTTTACCAGGGGTTCTTTCCCGAGATTATATAGAAAATAATAATACTTTTTTTACATTTGGGGATACTTCTGACGCTTCTGCTGCCCCTGTAAAAGAAAGGAGGAGAAGAGTAATTAATCCAATACCGGAAGGAGCACTAAGTAAGTCTTGGCTGTTAGACCGCCCCCCCTCTTAAATATTAATAAATAACCAGAATATATAAGAAACATATTTAAGGGTTATAAACAATAGAAATAGTAAATGGATGATAATAATAATATATACTTGCTAAATATTAAAACAATTCAGGCATCAACATTCAAACAGGTTATTGATGCTTTGAAGGAAATACTCATGGATGTTAATTTGGAGATAGATGAGACAGGTATTAAAATTGTTGCCATGGATAATACGCATATTGTTTTGATACATCTCAAGCTCGAAGCAGACAAGTTTGAGATATATGAATGTGAAAAAAAAATATATGTGGGAATAAATATGTTGCGTTTACATGCTCTTATTAAGACTATTACGAATAACGACATATTATCCTTATATATTTTGAAAGACGACCCAAATCATCTTGGTATAACAATAGATAATAATGAGAAGAATTATAAAACAAATTATAAACTTTCGGTGCTTGATATTGATGTCCTTAATATCGAAATACCTCCTGTAGATTTTCACACAATTATTAATATGCCTTCTTCATATCTTCAAAAGATTATTAGGGACATGCACAATTTGGCCGAGTTTATTGAGTTCCGCAACATTAATGATAAATTGATATTAAGTTGTAAAGGAGACTTTTGCTACCAAGAAACTATTCTGGGTTCTGAAAAGTCGCAATCGATCACCATAAAAAAGAATAGTGGCGAGGAAGACCAAGAAATAATACAAGGAATATTTAGTCTCAAATATTTATCTATATTTACTAAATGTACTAATCTGTCTAATACTGTTGAGATATATCTTAAAAATAACTATCCAATCATTCTGAGATATACCATAGCATCTTTAGGAGAAATTAAGTTGTGTCTGTCGCAACAGGATATTAGTTAGGAATGGAACAATAGCGATTATATCCTTTATTTTTATATTTTATAAATATTTGTTATTTAAAAATAAAAATTTTTTATCCTTTATCTTTATATAATTAGTGAATATGTTGTCGTCGCTGCTATCGCCGCTATCGCTACCACCCTTGATATCTGATATGGATATTAGGCATCTACTTAAGGAAGATTATAATGATACTATGAATATCCTTACTAGTAGTGAAAAGGCGATTATCAGGGATGTTAGTCGCAAAATAAGGGATGATGATATTGCTAACAAATTCTATGAAATATATAGAAGCCGAGAAGAAGAACGAAGAGAGCAGCGAGAGCAGCAAAGCGAGCAAAACATTAAAGATAAATGGCGAAGCATCAAGATTAAAGCAGTAGGTATTCTCTGTGTGGGAACTATCGTGTATTCATGTGCTATGCTTATAACTCGGTAATATTTTGTATATATCTTGTATTTATTATGTTATATATTGTACATATTTTTTAGATTTTTAGATTGTACAAAAGTCATTATAGAATACTCTTAATATTAAATAATATTAAAGAATGTTGTTGAAATAAGAAGTAATGAAGCAATCTAGTAGAAATATTAGATGTAATAAAAAAAGTTATAATGCCCTTATTTTTGAATTTAAAATGTATTTAAAGTATATATTTTGGATTTTGCTTAGAGTATTTTCTAATACACATAGAATCTCGTTCATACATATAACATACTTTTTGGAGAATATGATATACTCATCATATATCATGTATTTTATATATTTATTAATTTCGTTGAAAATACTTTGGAACTTATTCATTATAAATAAAATTATATTATAATCCCTTAAGTATTTATCTAAAAGTCAGCATCCAAAGAAAACTTGCGTATATCTGTGTGTTCTTGCTTGCCTCCAACATTTGCCTTACTATACTGTGAAACACGGCTCTCAAAAAAGTTAGTTTTAGATTCAATAGATATCCTCTCCATAAACGGGAAAGGATTATTAGAGTTCCATATCTTCTCATAGTTTAATTGTGTTAATAGTCTGTCAGCGACAAACTCAATATAGATAGACATTAATTCGGAATTCATACCAAGCATAGAGCATGGAATACTCTCTATAATAAAGTTCTTCTCAACTTCTACAGCCTCCTTAACTATATTATGAACTATCTCTTGAGGAAGGCGATTAACAATCTTAGAGTATAGAAGCACAGCAAACTCTACATGCATGCCTTCGTCTCTGCTAATTAATTCATTAGAGAATGACAAGCCTTGCATGAGACCCCTTTCTTTTAACCAAAAAATACTACAAAAGGCACCGCTGAAAAACACACCCTCGACTAATGCGAACGCAAGCAGACGCTGCGAGAATGGCGCATTTTCGTCATTAATCCACTTAAAACACCATTCAGCCTTCTTCTTGATACAGGGCATATAATTAATGGCATCAAGGGCTTCATGCTTTTCCTTTGGTTCCTTGAAATATGTATCAATAAGTAGCGAGTAAGTCTCTGAGTGAATATTCTCAATCGACATTTGGAAAGCATAAAAGAACTTTGCCTCTAGCACTTGGACGTCATTCAAGAAACGCTCTCCAAGATTGATATTAACAATCGTATCACTCGAACTAAAGAATGCTAAGATTTGCTTGATAAAGAACTGCTCATTCTTGTTTAATTTATTGAAGTCTACTAAATCTTTGCTTAAATCTAATTCTTCAGGAGTCCAGAAACAGCTTAGAGCCTTTTTGTACATTTCCCACATATCATAATGCTCTATCGGAAAAATAGTTAGACGATTGCTGGGCTCGAGGAGGGGCTCGTGGGGCTCAGATAGCAACTCATTATTTTTAGACATTATATTATAATAGCAATATATATTTATATGATATTTAGAAAAAATAATAATGATATTAGTACCTATAATAACTTCTTTCTCTTTAATTTTGTTATCAGTTCCTTCTTATTATAGACAACACATTTACCTTCTACAACTCTTGAAAGTTTTATTTGATTAGCTTTACATAGCTCCTTAATGTCTTTCATCGTCATATCGTCGTGTTTAGGTTTTGCTTTGGACTTGGACGTAGCCTTATAGCGACGATTGCCTCCATAGCCATGACCTATTAAGAATTCGTCTTCTATATCACTTTTATGTTCTTTTACAAGTATATAACCATCGTTAGTATATTTTTTTACCATATAACCTAAGTCATAATAAAAACCATTACCATAATTAGAATATACACCATATTGTAATATAAAATTTGGTGTAATTGTATATTTTCTCCCAGAATTGTCTTTAAATGATTTGCCAATTACTTTATACAATGCAAGGCATGTATAATATATTTCTTTATCTTTATCGTTTTCACGAGGACCTAAATCTATTACACCTTTTATACGAGCTTTTGATGTATCTTCATTATTTAAAACTATATCTTGATTGTTCTTTACAATTTCATTTTCTAAATATGAAAAGTAATCTATTTTATTCATAATATACGCTTCTGCGTTTGTAATTACTCTCGTCATTATCCTCCCTCTATACTTATATAAATATATATAAATAATAATCACGCATTTGCTCCACCACCACCTCCATACCTAAGCCGAGCATAGCACACAACTATCAGCATTCTCTTCGACACATCTTCGCTTCTTTTTAGCAAACTCAGGGTCTATAGTAAATTGCTGAGTCTTTGCCTTAGGTCTTGTACGGAGATAATAAGATCCTGTTTTTAGTCCCTTAGAGTGTCCGTAAAAATGCATCGACGACAACTTTTGAAAGTCAGGCTCCTCCATAAATATATTGAGGCTCTGTGTTTGGCAAATGTACTGTCCTCTATCTGCTGACATATCTATAATATTGCGTTGCTTAATCTCCCAAGCAGTTTTATAGATTGCCTTCATCTCATCATCAATCTCAGAGATATTTTGAATACTTCCTTCATGTAAAATAATAGTATCCTTTAGTTCCTTATTCCAAAGTCCTTTGCTAATTAAATCATTAATCAAGTACTTGTTAATAACAATAAACTCGCCGCTTAATGTTTTGCGCTGGAAAATGTTATTCGTAAAAGGCTCAAAGCTCTCATTAAATCCCATAATTTGCGAAGTTGATGCTGTAGGCATAGGAGACAATAGCAGACTATTACGTACACCATACTCCATTATATCGGTACGTAGTTTATCCCAATCATACCTCGCACTCGGCTGAGCATTCCACAAATCAAACTGAAATAATCCTTTAGACATAGGACTACCTTCGAATGAACTATATGCCCCAATATACTTAGGGTTAGCAATATCCCTCTCAAACTCATTAACATAGCTCTTAATATCTACATCAAGTATCCTATGATTAATATTTTTAATATCATTAATAATTTGATGACGTTTCTTTGATAATTCCATAGAAGCCTCAACAGCCGCATGATAGATTGTTTCAAATATATCTTTGTTTAATTGCTTTGCCTCATCACTCTCAAAAGGATAGCGCAACTGTATAAATACATCTGCCAATCCTTGAACGCCTATACCGATAGGCCGGTGCTTTAGATTACTTCTACGTGCCTTCTCAACAGGATAGAAGTTTTTGTCAATAACCTTATTTAAGTTTTTTGTAATAACCTTTGTAATCTCATGAAGTTTATCAAAGTCAAATACATTTGCTCTGTTATTATCATTATTATCATTATTATCAGAAGCAGGAGTAACAACAGGAGTAACAAATGTAGGGAGACATATAGAAGCCAAATTACATACACCAGTCTCTTCTGGTGAAGAATAAATAAGCACCTCTGCGCATAAATTACTTGATTTAATAGTTCCCAGATTTTTCTGATTGCTCTTCTTATTCGCAGCATCCTTGTATAAAATATAAGGAACCCCTTGTTCAATCTGTGCTTCCAAAATCTTGAACCAAAGGTCTTGAGCATTAACCTGTTTTGTATACTTGCCTTCGCTCTCATATTTTTCATATAGTTCCTTAAATTCATCTCCATATACATCGCTAAGTCCTTCGCATTTGTCAGGACACATAAGAGACCATTTGCCTTCTGCCTTAACCCTCTCCATAAATAAGTCAGATATCCATAGTGCCAAAAATAGATCTCGACATCTATCCTCTTCACTACCATGATTTTTCTTAAGTTCTAAGAAACTCTCAATATCAGTATGCCATGTTTCAAGATATACCGCAATACTACCAAGCCGTTTTCCTGCTTGATCAATATATCTCGCAGTATTATTAAAGACACGTAGCATAGGAACAATACCATTCGAAGTTCCATTAGTTCCTCTGATATGGCTGCCATTACCACGTATTTGATGAATATGTAGTCCGATTCCACCAGCATACTTAGAAATTAAAGCAACCTCCTTTAGTGAATCAAAGATACCAGATACACTATCATCATTAATACTACATAGAAAGCAACTGCTTAATTGCGGACGATTTGTTCCAGCATTAAACAGAGTTGGTGTAGCATGTGTGAAATATTTTTTACTTAACAAATCATAAGTCTGTAGAACTTCTTTGATATCATTCCCATGAATTCCTATTGCTACACGCATCCACATATGCTGAGGACGCTCGATAATCTTGTTATTTACACGCAGTAGATATGCTCGTTCAAGCGTCTTAAAACCGAAGTAATCAAACGAATAATCCCTCTGATAATCAATACATGTGTTTAGCTTCTCTTTGTTCTTCTGTACAACACTATATAACTCTTCAGATACTAATGGAATCGGATTATTGTGGTTATCTACATTATTATATAGAGTCTGTATAGTTTCACTAAACGATGGTGATGTATTTTTATGGTGATTTGAAATAATAATGCGTGATGCCAGAATACTATAATCAGGATGTTCAATCGACATGCTGCTACATAGATAGGCAGCGAGTTCATCCAACTCATATGTCTTGACACCATCATAAATACGTGAGCATACTTTTTGAGCGATCTCTGAAACGTCTATTGTTAAACCTGAAGACAGGTTTTTTAACCTATTTAGCACTTTATCAAAACTTACATCCTCCATTTCAGTATTACGCTTAATAACACGCATTTTTATTTTTTGTATCCTTGTTATATCTTATATATATGTTTTGTTTTTATATATATTAGCAAAAAGAATTATTATAATAAAATATAATAAAATTATTATCATTTCAATCGTTTAATATTAATCGCTATTGCTACAAGCATCTCCAGCATCTCCAGCATCTTCAACATCACCAGTATCTTCAGCACTCCCATAATTATAATTACAAATCAACTTACGACCTTTTGAAGAAGACATCCAGCATTCAATCTTTATTTTACCACTATGTTCCTTATTATGACATTCTTTACATATCGCAACTAAGTTATGTTTAGCATTCTTATGGAATGTATTATTAATAAACCCATCTTTGTCTGCTGTATGTTGATACATGATATGATGTGTCTCTTCTGCTTTGTTCTTATTACATATATTACACATATCAATAGTAATTTTAGAATTGTATCTTGAATTTTTCTTATTTATTATATTACAATTAATACCTTCAACCTCCTTTCTATTTTTTTCAGCATTTTTCATAAAATCAAAAGGCATATCAAGAGTTCTACAAACCTCTATGCCATAATTATTACTTCCCTGTCCATCTTGAATAACCCTATCATATATAATGTTATTATTTTCATCAAAAGTAATCCTGATATGCTTCACAAATAACTTCGATTTACCTATATTGTCTTTGATCGTTGTAAGTTTTGTTAATTCATGTAGATGCGAAGCAAATATAAAAGACGCCCCTTTTTGTATCAGCGTATCTATGCCACTCGCAACAATAGATATTGCCGATATTGATTCAGTTCCGCAACATATCTCATCGCCAATCACAAGGCTATACTTATTACACCTTTTGAGAATATTTCGCAACTCTGTCATCTCCACAGTAAAACTTGACATACCCTTATAAATATTATCTAATCCTGATATCCTCGTAAATATGCTATTATAAGGATAATATCTGAATGATGAAGCAGACACAAACATTCCCGCTTGTGCCATAATAATATTTAAGCCTACTGCTTTCATATAAGATGACTTACCAGACGCATTAATACCATATAGCAAAATACCATTCTGATTAAGAGATACATTATTGCCCACATATTGAAAATCATCTTGTATTCTCTCGATTATTGGGTGTCGCATATCAGCTGCTTCAATAAATGACGATTTGCCTGCTGTTGCCTCGCAATCTATTATAGGTCTCGTATAGCAGTAATCATATGCGTTCTTTGCTGAATTAGCAGCAATATCAACACGGATCAAATATTTAATGATTAAATCGAATGTATCCACAGTAGCATCTATAAAGTTAATTACAAACTCTTTATAATGGTTTAGTACCATCTGTGATATTTGTTGACTATACTGAGCAATATTATTACTCTCCTTTATAATCGTAGCATTTGTTAATTTATATGTTGTAGATGATGATGAAAGCAGTTTCTTTTCAAAAGAATTCATTAGATCTCTTTTATTTTTTAAAGCAGTCTCATATCGTTTCTTTGTAATTGTTAAATAATATCCATCACGATTATTATTTTCCACCTTACATGCTGTGGTATCATTATCACCTATTTGTGTAATGTTCTCACAAGCAGCATTAATAATGTCATACGATTTATTATATTTGTCAAAAAGTGCGTCAATATCTAAATAGATACCTTTCTTAAAGAAGTTGATACAGCTCGACTTATCTTGTAGGTTTGTTAGATTATATTTTCCTGCTTCATCTAAATCTATAATATCTATGAATTGTGATATGATACTGTCAATATCGCCTTCGGCAATTGTAATATTATTATTACCAGATAATTCAAGCAATTTCCTAATCTCTTTTGTTGCTAATAAAGAATCATTAAAAGAAACCCAGTCTTGAGGAGCCATTCTGTTTGTTTTCATTTTTCTCTTAAGACGTTCTAAGTCCATTATAGATGATAAATGCTTGCGAGCAATCAAGTATTTATTATTTTTTAACAAAGTATCAACGTCATCATATGCTATGTTAATAGCACATTCATCTATCATAGGTTGAAGTAACCGCTCTTTAAATGTGCGATATCCAAAAGCCGTTGAGCATCTGTTTAAAATATCGATTAAAGGCTGATCGCCAGGATACAAACCAAGAACATTCAATTGGATTGCTGAGTTGAACTCTATAGTCATGTTTTTATTCATTTCAAATACTTCTGGTGCTTCCTCGAGACCCTTTACAATATCAGAGTTATGCTCATAAGCGAACTCTAATAAGCAACATAGCGAAAACCTTGAATTATTATATTTTTCTAAGTTTAGTATTTCAATAATAGAAAGAAATCCTTTTTTTACCACAAAAATCTTTTCTAAAATATCTCTTTGTTTATTGATATTACTAAAAAAGGACAGATGTTCATATTTTTCCCATTTGTAATGAACACGAATATTATTTATATTTAGATTTTTCAATATTCTCTTCTTATAATCTTCACCGATTGCTTCGCTAATAATAATAAGTTCTGATGGGTTATATGTGCTAATATAGCGGAACACTTCGTCATTCGCAAACTCAGGGTCGTCTTTTGTAGAAGATACTTCATATACAAATGTTTTCCCAGTAGATAAATCGATTCCTGATATACCTGCTATAATATATCCTTCAATAATCTCGTAATATATAACCATTATATAGTTGCACCGTTTATTAACAATATTGACATTCGTTCCTGGCGATATGATGTCTGTGACCTTTCTAACAGGATTAGGAGGTTCAGATACTTGCTCGACTAATACAATAGTATAATTGCTTGCCAAGATTTTGTCACGAAACTTGGGGAGGGACGCAAGAGGAAACCCTGCCATTACTGGATTTGCCTGCGATATCTCATGAATCATCTTATTTTTACGTGATGTCTGAATACCACACAATTCTGCTATAATATACACGTCATTATTGAGAGATGTATCTGAATTAGGGTATATCGTATAAATCTCAAAGAATGAACCGACTTGCATTAATACGACACATTTGTCGCCATATTTCTCCTTGTATACTCTTGTATATTCTAAGTAGTCCTCGATCATTTTAAATAATTAAAAATGTGTTATCATATAACATATGTGATATGTCCTTATATGGTAGAGAAGCTGGATATGGTAAATATTAAAAATTGATATACAAGGGTTCTTTATAAAATACTAAGAGATACAATTGATTAAGCGATGGAACACATTTATATTTTGCGATTGAAAGAAGGGAAATACTATATTGGTAAAACAAAAAATGTTGATAAAAGATGGAATGAACATATTACAGGAGATGGTTCTGGATGGACTAAAAAATACAAACCAATCTCTTTGATTAAATCTGTAATAAGCACTTCATACTTTGACGAAGATAAGTATGTCAAAGAATATATGGCTAAATATGGAATAGATAATGTTAGAGGAGGAACATATTCTAATATAGATTTAGATGATAATACTATATCAGTATTAGAAAAAGAAATAAGGCATTCTAAAAATTTATGTACAAGATGTGGAAGGGGTACACATTTTATCAAAGATTGCTATGCTAAAACTGATAATAATGGTAATATTATTGAAGTAGCTAATAAAGCCGAACCTGTAGTTCATAAAGAAAAAAATTCATATGTATACAAAGCAAAAGCAAAATATGATGAAATGTCATCATCATCGTCATCGTCATCATCGTCATCTTCAGAAAATTACGACGATTCTTGTTCTGATGATGATGATAGTTGGAAGGGTAAAAAGAACAAGGTGTTTATAAATAGGTCTGTAAAACCTTGTGATATATGTGGTATTAAAGGACATAGGGAAGTTAATTGTTATAATTTTTGATAGAATACTCTTTAACCCTCATATAAAAATAAGAATTATAAATATCTATAATTACACATGAAATATATCATTTTATGTGGTGGCATCGGCAAGCGACTCACAAACTATTCTTTGCCTAAACCTTTAAATCTTGTTCAAGGACGACACATGATAGAATATGTAATCGATAATATCCCCTCGGATGAAATCCTTATTATCTATAATATTTTTTTAGATGAATATAATTTCCAAGAAATACTAATAAATAAATGTAAGTCTAAGAAGCTACACTTCTCACAAATAGACTATCTTACACGTGGTGCCGTTGAAACAGCTTTCGTAGGAATAAATAAGTTTATAAAATATATTGGTGACGATGAAAATATTGTTTTTATTGATAACGACAACATACATAATATTACCAAACAGATGCCTGTTTTTGAAAATGATTTTATAGGATATGCCATTAATTCAAATAAACAGATTACAGATCTCTCTTTTATTAAGTTTGAAAATAACCAATTAACTGCTATTGAAGAAAAGCACAAGATATCAGATTTTTATTGCTGTGGATTTTATGGCTTCAAAAATACTAAGAACTTTTTAAAATATGCTCAACTTCTCTTAAGTGATAATTCATTATCTTGTAATAGCAGTACAGAATATTATTTCTCAGCATTATACAATATTATTATCAAGAATGGAGAGAATGTCGAGCCATTCTATATTGAAGAAACCAATCACATAGGAACATTCAAAGACATCTTAGTCAAAAATTATATAGTTCCTAAAGATAAATTAAGAATTTGCTTTGACCTCGATAATACCCTTGTTACATATCCTACAATAGTTGGCGACTATTCAACAGTAAAACCTATAAATAGTAATATATCATTATTGAAAAACTTAAAGAATGAAGGTCACGAAATCATTATATATACCGCAAGAAGAATGAAAACCCACAACGGAAATGTAGGCAAAGTTATTAAAGATATCGCCAGCGTAACTATAGATACGCTCGAACGGCTCAATATCGACTATGATGAATTGATTTTTGGCAAACCGATCGCCGACATTTATATTGACGACCGTGCCATAAACCCTTATATTAATGACATATCCTATTTTGGATTATTTCATGATACTAATAATGCTCAGCAGTTTATACCAAATAAAATAAATAATAATAAATATAACAAAATAAGACGATGCGACGAATATATAGTTAAGACGGGGCCACAAGATATATTAAAAGGAGAACTCTTTTATTATCAAAATATACCTCGAGGCTTTGAGAATTACTTTCCCAGATTGATAGATTATACATATGTTAAAGAAACCAATAGTATTGATTTGAAAATAGAATATATTGAAGGCATACCTTTGTATTACCTGTATAAGAATTGCCTTTTAACCCATAGCCATATTGACAAACTATTTGATATCCTAAATAACTTACATTTTTATAAAGATGATTCCAAACATGCTATATGTGCTACAAGTAATAATATTAAAAATAATTATGTGAAGAAATTGACAAACCGATTTAATAAGCAAGATTATTATTTTGAAGATGCCGACGTTGTTTTAAAGGATATTATAGATGGTATCGAAAGACATTTTGATCCTGTGGTATCTTCAGCAATACACGGAGATTTCTGGTTTTCTAATATTATTTTAACATATGACGGCTTTTATAAATTTGTTGACATGAAGGGATCTGTAGAAGATATCCTGACACTTAGTGGCGATATATACTATGATTATGGCAAACTCTATCAAAGTATACTTGGATATGATTTGGTTTTGAATGATTGCGAAAGTAGCGAAAGCAGTAAAGAATACATTCAATCTATGAAATCCTATTTTCTCAAAAAATGTTCTTCTAAAGGTTTGAATATTAATTACCTTAAATATGTTACGAAGGGGTTGGTGTTTGGAGTATATCATAGCATTACGCATCTTAGCTGTGATATTAAAAATAATATATGGGAGTTTATTAAATCTCCTTTAATGAATGATATCGAATCCGATGCTATCTTCTAAATACCTTATATACAAATCGGTCGCTTGGTAATTTATGGATATTTACAAAGTCATCAGCATTAGTCCAGTTGCCAATCTGATAGTAATAGCCTGATAGGTTTAGAGCAATAGTTTGTAAAGCATACTCCTCTATGCTCCAATCAAAATCAAATATATTGTTTTTAATATCCTCATTTTTTTCGAGAAAATCTACAATCATCTGCGAAGATATATAATCGAATCCAGCACCCTCATGGTATTCAAAAGACCTACAGAATCGCATATTATTATTAATAATATAATGGCTAAGGAAGGCTTGTAAAAATATAGGCCAGTGCCATTCATTTTTATTTAATTCGGCGAATGTCGCTCCTTCGCATATTTTGGGCATATTATTGTAGTTACCCTCGTGTAGTTTATTATAAAAGAGATTTCTACTTGATAATACTATAAAATATTCGAATTTATAGTTGCGAACCGCATACTCCATGTTAAGATAAATACCCTTTGTTAAACTACCATGATTATGTGATTTATTTACAAACTCTGGATATAACTCGATATTGTCTTTTGTTCGCAAGAGTTCGCTATTGATTATTTCGTTGTACATAAACTCGTTAGCATTTATTATGATAACAAAGTCAAGTAAAACATTCGCTTCAATATCCTCTATTTGCTTTCGTAAAAAACCTAAGTTCTCGTGAACATTTATAGAGAATATGATTTTGGTATTTTTTGTAGCCATTATTTGTGTTATTATGGATGTATCCTTATATTATTTTATGTAAATAGAATTGAATTTATTTCTTTTTCTTTTGCGCGACTTTCGGGGTTTTAGCAGGTTTAGTTTGTTTTGGTTTAGGAGTTTGTTTAATATGTAGTTGTTTCTTTTGTCTTGATTTTTTACCACCAGATAATAAGTTAGTCATATCTGTCATAATATTTTGGCTACTATCTTCATCAAGAAGAACTTGACAGAAAATAGATATGTATAATAAGGACATAAAAGCAAAAAATATTTTAGGTATTTTTTGCTGTGGTATTTTTTTATGTGATATTGCATTTATTTTTGCTGTAACATGTTTAATAATGTATTGTTTTATATCTGTTATAACATCAACTGTTGATGTTATAACATCAACTGTTGTCTCTGTAGCACCTGCATCATTTGATTTACCTACAAAATCAAGAATTTCTGCTACATTTTCAGTATTGTCAAGAATACCTGATATACCTTTTATACCTGTTGATATACCTGTCATAACCTTATCACAAATAACATGAGCTTTATTTACTTTATCAACGGTAATTAATTCTGTATTCTGTGATATTTGTTTTAAAAGACCTATATTTACTATAGAAAGTACAGGACATATAAAAGTTAAAATTTTAACATAAGAAGAAAATTTATTTAAGCTTTGTTTTAATTTTGCAGATTCAATAAATTTTATATTATCTGCGCATATTTTTTCGATACCATCATACGTTCTTATATTTTCACCATCACAACATACTTTTAATTTTTTAAACTCTTCTTCATCTATATTTTCTTCATTTACTAATTTCATGTTTAATTCTAATTTATTTATAGAGCATTTCATTAAATCCAACTGTATCATGATATCTTTATAATCAAATTCTTTAATTTCTTCTCCTGAGGAATTTTGTATTTTTGGGGGGTGGTATTCAACATGTCCTGAAATATCAGGAACAACACCATATTCGGGAATAAATTCCATAAATTGTTGTTGATCATTTAATTTACTCGGATCTCTCCTCACTCTCGCTGATAGTGGACGAAGTGGTAGACGAGGAGATTCACTCTGATCTCTCGTGGGACGAGCTGTTTGTGGACGAGCTGTTTTTAGATTATGATTCATATATTTTAAACTCTCTTTATATAATATAATATTAAAAATAATTTTAAAAATCATCCATATACATCACACCCCTACAAACAATATTTATCTAAAGCATATTGTTGTGATATATTCTGTATCTTCTTAAACCCATAATTAACCTTCAATACTTGTTGTTGAGTATTTAATTTCGATGCTTGTGCTCTTAAGTCCTTTAGTTCCTTCTTTGCTAATAGAAAAGGCGCTGATTCCTTCTTAAGTTCTTTCATAGCATTCATTTTATCAGCCTTGACTAATATTTGGTTTATTTTTTTCTTAGAAGTTTCATATTTTTCTTTTAAATCTTTTACTTGTTCCCGGAATATCGCAATCTTTTCCTTTAAACTCTTCTTCTTGATTGTAAATACTTTGATATCAGCACGCTTACCTTCACCTTTTAATTTGTTCTCCTTTATGCGTGCAACCATAGTTTTGTATTTCTCTACCTCCTTTTCAAGCTCCTTCTTTCGTGCCATCATCTTCTTAACATTCGAATTCGATTTCCCCTGCTTATTCTTGTCAGAGCATCGTTTTAATTCATTCTCATTCTCTATATTTATTTTATTTAATAACTTATTATATTCTTCTATAACCCTATCATTACATGCTTTCATTCTATCCTTCGGTTCTTTTTTACATAACTTCTCTCCTTCCTTTCGCTGATTCATTATATTTTTAGTAACAGCCTTATAATTAGTATTTGCCATTTTGACGCATGCTTTTAGTTCCTTATCAAAAGCATCAAGAGCCTTCACCTGTTTTGTAATTTCTTTCAATTCGTTTTTAATCTCTTTAATTTCTTCCTTTCCTTCCTTTGACATTTTTAATTTTATATCAGATTTGTCAGATGAAGATGATTCGTGTGTACGCCAAGACATCTTGGCATATACATTCTTTATTACAGGGTGTGCGAAATTACGAGCATCTTGTGATCTATTTAGATAACTAATGTATCCACTTATCTTATCTTGGAAATCTTTAAGACCTTTAGTTGTAAAATACCCACCACTATCCAAATAGGTACTCGAAAAATTGCCAAAATCAGCATCAAATTTACTATCTTCTCTTAATAAATTTAATAATTTTATCATTTCCATCCCATCTTCTGTGAAAGGCGTTGCTGTCATTAGCAATACCCGTACACTATCAGCACCTGATTTTTCATAAGACTTTTGAATCATCTTCTCTAATATATTTGTATTTGGTCGTTCGCTCTTAGCAACAGTAGGTGAGTATAATTTGTGTGCTTCATCTATTATAAGGAGTGTCTTATGTAAAGGATCTTCGCTTCCATTACGTTTTACCATTTCTTCATAAATTTTGTTTTTCTTTAATAACATATTACTAAACTGTTTATAGGAAATTGGTTCCATCCAATTTGATGATATATATTTAGATTTAGAGGTAATTTTATTTGGTAATACAAGTCCATTCTTTATCTTCTCTTGAATATCTATGCTACATACTTGACCAAACATGTTTTTCCAAATGTCATTCTTTAATGTATGTCTTGTAACCCATAATATGGTATAATTTTCTACATCAAAGCTTGTCGTTGCCGTAGCAATTGCTGTACAAGTTTTACCAGTTCCCACGCTGTGATGTAATAGTAATCCCTTATATGCTGACTGAGGTTGAAAATAATGTCTGACGAAATCTTGTGTAGGTGTGAATGTCACGATATTACCATTAACAGCGCCTCCAAGGCTCCCCCCTGTACATTTATTTTCTAATAATAATGGTGGATATTTAAAGGCCGCAAAGTTTTTCTTTATATACTCTTGCATCTTCTCTAAATTCATTATTTTTGCTGGTGGAATTGCTTTAGAAGATGCGCTATGGCTTTTACTGCCTTTGCTGCCTTTGCTGCCAGTACCTCCTCGGCTTCCACTATTGCTCTTTAATATGTTAGCAGGTTTCTCTATAGAAAACTGATGAATAGCCTTGTTTAATTCCTTATCAACAGATGCGCCAATCGTGGCATTTTCTAATTCGTTGGCAAATATTATTTTACGCATATCTAAGTTAGAATTTTTGATATATAGTTCAAATAATGTTTCAGAATCCATATATTTATGCTTTAATTCTTCAGGAATTACCACATCATACTTAAAAACATAAAGAGGCCATCCATATCTTGGGTGAAACTCTAAACCCTTCTGGCCGCAGAAACGTGTAGCACGTCCAATTGCCTGCTTCTCATCTGCGTTAACAGCTAATGGCTCAAATAAATGTACATATTTAACATCAAATAAATCAATACCTTCCTTAAATCCCTGATCTAATATAATGAACCTTATTAATTCACCATAGGAGTTTTCAGGACGAGAATTAAATTTATCTAATACTATCTTTCGTATTTTAGAGTTTACAGGGCGATCAAAGAAGGATTTGCTTAACAAAGCCGCATAGTTGTTATTCTTCGTTTTCAACATTTCACTATCATCTATCATAGAAAATCCGGTGCCTTGTGGATGATATATGAGGTTCATTCCATTCGCAGTCAAGGCAGATGCTATTATTTTAGCCCCATATGTGCTACGATTAACATCTGTAAATATAAGATGCTTATGTAATTTACCAGACTGTCTCAAATCTTGCTCATCTAATAATTTAATTTTTTCTAATAATAATTTTAACTTAGGAGATGCGTCATGCTTAATATACATGTTTAACATTTCAGGATTAAAATCCTTCTTATCAACCATGTGAAAAGATTTAGGAATAGTAAAATTAGTTCGATTTCTTATACACTCAGCCACTTTACTAACATCCTTATTCCCTAAAAAATCATCATCGTAATCTAAACTTGACATTCTATTATTTCTATATAAATGAAAATAAAAATAATTAAAAAGTCGCCCTAATTATTTATACAAGATCGCCTTATATATTATTAGACTTTCATGAGCTTCTTAAAATCTGCTACAGGAATTAGTGTACCCTTATATTTGACGTGTTCCTTGTTAGAACCTTGAACCTTGTAGATACAACGTTCTTTTCCTAAGATTAGTTTTTTAGTGATTACAATAGGTTTTCCTTGTATTTCTTTGCGGACGGCTCTTGAAGACTTTTTGCCTCCTGATTTTAATGCTAACATATTATCTATTTCATCTAAAGCTTCATTTTGAGTTTTAAATTCAATTTTAATATTAGCTAATTTTGGTTTCATTATTGGTAAAACATCTTTAATAAATTTTATTAAAATGTCATTAGATATTTGACCTTCTGTTATTTTTATATTATTTTTTAATTCTTCATATAATTTCTGTACATTTTCTCCTAATATTAATACAGCACCAGAACAAAAAGTTCCTCTCCAACCTGAACAATTTTCTTTTAATAATTGTAATATTTTTAAATATACACTTTCCAAATTGTTGACATTTTCTGCAATTAAAGCATTCAAAGATTTATCAATCTCAGGTAATTTATTTACCATATTCATTAAATCTTTAAACGGTTTTGATTTATTTGGGTTATTACGATCATTATTAACAATTATTAAAATCTGTTTAAATATAGTATAAAATTTTAAAATAATTTCTTCTTTTTTTATGGTGTTTAATATGTGTGGCTTTTCTTTTTGTGGTGATTGTGGTGATTCTATATGAGGCGACATTTGTCCACTAAACCCTTTAGTCCTTAAAAGTCGTGCTGCTGATAAAGGTCGTGCTGAAGGTTGTGCTGATAAAGGTCGTATAATATTAAGTTCTCTTAATCGCATTAGTGTTTCTATGTATTCTTCTTCAGAAATATTTTCAGAAATATTTGTACCATCTTGTAGTTGTTGTTGTTGTTGTTCTAATTTAAATATATCTAGAAGATAATCAATAAAATTTTTCCATTCCGTATATATTTTAGTATCTAATCTTAACGATAATAAATCGTTTTTAATATTTTCCCAAACATCACCACCACGCATTCCCTTCTTCAATCTTTTAGATACCTTATTCTTTCGTTTAAGTACCATATATAAATATATATCTATATAAATATAAATATATTTATTATAAAAAATACAAAAATAACACAGATATCCTTACTTTCATCTATTATCGTCTCTTATTCTTCTTCTTTTTACCACCGCCACCGCTAACACCATCTTCTCTGCTTCCACCTTCTACTTCCATAAATCTATCCGTTATATATTCAGATTGATTAATATCAACACCTACAACACTACTAAATAATATATAGTAAAATACGCATGTACAAAAAGCCTTCGATAATATTTTCCAGCCTATCTTATTATAAATATTCTTCGATATTTTCTTAGATTTGATAATTAGATATTTTCCAAACTCCTTTTGTATAGTTAAAGCATTCCGTGTAATCTTACCAATCTTAACCTTTGATATTTCTGCCATATCTTTATAATTGTCAAAAGCATCACTTGAAATTACATTTAGATCCATTAGTGTTTCAATCTTATCAGCACCCTCATCGCCATTCTCTATAAAATAGTTAACTGCCCCTGTAAAAGTCGATAAATAACTCCTTGATTTATTTATAGCATCGCCAATCAATTCACTTGATATCTCTTCAGTATTTACCTCTTTTAAAAACCCAATATTACATGCTGATAGTAAAGGACATATAATGCTAATAATCTTTAATACCTGTTTATAACGATTATCTGCCCTCTTATTATCTACACTCCTTAGAAAATCCATAGTTTCTTCCATATTGGCAAAATTAGGCCTATCACAATCTAATATCTCGCTTTTTAAATCTGAAAATTCCTTATTACCCATTATTTCTCCATCAACCAACTTCAATTGTAATTCTATCTTCTTTATAGAACATTCAATCGCTCTAAACCGTCTCTCATTATCATCTGTACTCGACGAGGATAGACGTGCTTGTTGATGTCTCGCAGATGCCGCAGCAGCTCTTCTATTACTCGCAAGTCTATTTGCTGCTAAAATAGCATTCGCTGTCGCTCTAAAAGTCGGTGCCATACTTCCTTATAATATATAGCTTCTAATATATATATTAGAAAAACATATTTCTATACAAATAAATATCTATATATTACATATTACATATCTATATATTACATATCTATATAGCAAACAGATATAAGATATTCAGAGATATTTATTATAACTATAGGGTGTAAAAAAGTTCAATAATATTAGATGAGTATCAAATCAGCTAATAGTTTATTTACACGTAATTATTTACAAGAGTTGCCAGAAGACATCAAGACACTCATTTATAACAAAGTCTACAAAGACAATTATTCAATCGTATTAAATGAGTTTATAGCAAATCGTAGCAATCGAAAACATTTTAATAATCTAAAGCATTTCCTCGTATATCAAGAAGAGCCTAAGCTCAATCTCATACATTTTCTTTCACATAATATATGTGTTCGCAACGCTCATACGCCCCGTAAAGAAAACAAGTATATCGAAGATAGTATACTTTTCTTATATAAGAAGCACTTAACATCTAACATCTCTAAAAAGGATATAAGGAAAATAAAGATAGCCGCAAATCTATTTAAGTATTTGGATAAAATAATTGCGAAGACCTTTACAAACTTTATGAATAATTCTACACATAACTGGGGAATATCATCACATATATACATAGATGATGTGGGAAAATATTTCGTATTAGAATATGACAGATTCCTTGTATGTTTTGCCGATCTATACTTAATGCTCTTGTCATTCTGGCAATTTATTAGAATTAAACTATATGAATTTTATGAATTACACAAAGAGGCCTACAATCTATATATTCACAATCTACTAAAAAATGATTATGATACCGGATTGTATATATGGTTTGGTGGCAATATAACTGATGATATACTATTGAAAAATCTTGTAAAAATGAAGAATGAAAATGCGTCCTTATATAGGAAAATTATAAGACAGCGTGGGAATATTAACAAAACCGAATGTCTCTATATAAACTTTGAAATTCGCAATAATATAGACAGTTATATCATGGAAGATGATGCTATTATAGTTAAATTGAAAGAATATGCTTAGAATACTTAGTATACTTAGGATACTTAGGATACTTAGGATATTTAGGATACTTAGGATATTTAGGATACTTAGGATACTCTTAGTATACTTAGTATTCTTAGAATACTTAGACTACCACCTTAGATGTCTGTAATTTATTATTTAACATCATTATATTCTTATCAGTCAAGCATTCATCTTTTATTGATTTTTTCGTAAGTTCAGCTATAAGATCCTTGTAATACATATCTGTATTTTTAATTCTTATGATCTCCGTATATTTATAATTATACATATTAGCAATCGCAATAAATTCTTTGTTCTTTTGCCAATCATTCCCATTATTATTATGTACATGAAGATTGTTATCACTCATATATTTTAGAATATCCTTATCATTAAATATTTGCGGATCCATCTTGTATTTAGTAATACACTTCTCATATATATCATAGTAACCCCAATAATTATAAGCAGGACACACAAGTTGTCTGTTCGTGTAGGCAAATATATTATCCTTTATATCATCTACAAATATTGTCCTGTTATTTAATATGTAATCTGCCATATCGCCATTATTCAACGAGGGGTACTTTTTAATCAACGAATTAATAATTGTAGGATATATATTGGCTAATGATTTTTTCATAGTAATCATCATAGAGTTCTCTCTTGTGAAAAACGGGCGATTTATTTTGATTTTTAATGCCTTCTCTATATTTTTTCCAAGAAAGCTATTTGTCCAAGAATATGTGCTGTTAGTATAAAAAAATACTTCAGCATTCTTAAACTTCTTATTACAAAAGTTTATAAAGTCTCTTACATTCGGACGCAATAAACCATTCTTTAATTCATCTTGCATGTCTACTAAGTCCATCGAGGGGCATTTCGCATTTATCCCTTTTTTCTTACAAATATTATATATATATTCTAATAACGCCATCTCTTTCGATACCATACGTATATCGCCTATTATTGTCTGGTCTATATCAAAAATAATTATGAATGGTAGCTTCTTCATAACAACTTTAACAGCACAACAAGTCAGTCTATTATAAAGATTTATAAAAATATATAAAAATTAAGATAATATTATATATATTAAGTAAATTTGTCAAATAAAAATAATGGAGATTGCGTCAGAATTCGAGACAGTCCTCAAAAATCTTAAGGGAATTGATATGGATAAACTTAATCTAAGTGATGCTATTAAGTTGGACTTTTACAAATATTACAAACAGGCTACTGAAGGTGATTGTAATATCCCTGAACCATATACTATATATTTTAAAGCACATGCTAAATGGGCTGCTTGGAAAAGTCTCACAGGAATGGCAAATGAGGATGCTATGGCAGAATATATCAACTATTATAAAAACTATATTATTACAAGCACATGATTACATTACATCACTTTATATTATCCCTAATATAGCAGAGATTAGCTCGTTAATTATTAATATAGCATAGGTAATTGCGAGGTTTATATATTTTTCCATATATGGATACTTCCCAGACTTATATAATATTAATAAAACTAAAACTATATAAATAATAGTCTCCATCATCTCTACAGCAAGATAAAAGTTAATCTTGTATACAACCCTATTGACAACATCTAATGTTTTATCCTCTTGCTTGAATTCAGAAAAACCCTTAGCAAAATCTTCAATATTATCTTTGATTGTTTTTTTTAAATCATACAAAACGTCTAATGTTTCGATTGTATTGTATGTATATATCCCATCCTCTTTATAATGATATTTATTTATATTATCATATTTAGTTAACTCATTTAATACCTTGTTATATTCTAAGTCTGAACTGGCTTCCATCATTTTTGTTTGAAACTTATTTATATATTTAAGTATCAAATCCGCATTCTCATGTAAATTAAATAATAAGGCTTCGCCCTTTGTTCCAACAGGAAGTAATAATTTAATAGTGTAGGCTCCTCTTATCTCTTTAAACATCTTGTTAATATCAGGATCAAAGCTTTCAATCAGATTGTATGGATCTTCTATTTTCTCAGTTGTGTTTGCTGCCCCTGCTCCCGTTTCTTTAGCTTTTGCGGCATCTATAGCTTTCAGATTTGCGTCTACATCTTTTTCTTTGCCATCAATCATGGTGCTTCCATTCTCCTTATTTATTTTGTCTATATTATATTTATTATAAAGGTTATCAAACAAATTTAAAAATATGTTATTTAATTTATGAATTATAAAGGGATCTTCTAAATTATTACTAATAGTATAATGATAAATTAAATATATAAATATCATGTTTCCCAATAACTTTTGTTTTTTTTTATAAATTAGCTCTTTTGTATTCTCATCTATTTTAACATCCTTTATAATACCATTCAGATTTGTCTTATAAATCCTTTTAAATAGCGTATTTATATTTTCTTCCTTCTCTAACTCAATTGGAACTCTAAACTTATTATTATTTATTATTCCTTCATTCATAACAGAAATTATAGCTTCAGAATCTGGTGCTGCCCCATTTTTTATATCAAATTTATGAAGGTCTAAAGTTCCAAATGACAATTTCTTTAATTCATTTAAATATAGCGATATGCTCGTTTGCTTATCAATATCAGTAGCTTTGTCGCTATTATTAACTACAAAGCTAATCGAATTAAATACTATTGTATCTGTTGTTTTATACTTATTTTCACCATTCTCTCCACTATTTCCTGCCATCCCATTTTCACCCCCATATATATTATAGAGTTCCATGTATATATTTTGATTAAAGAAAAACGTATATACATAGCTATGGACAAATATGTATAAAAATATTATTATAATTATATAGTAAACATAAGTATCATTCGATAGTATTTCTTTTGGCAGAAATCCGCATGAAACTGTATTATCGCAGTTTTTAATAGACATGATTCCTATATTAAATACATTATATAGCAACCCAATCACTATTATCAACATTATGATGAGCAAAAGTTTAACCATATAATTGTAATATATTATTGTCTTATGAATAAATAAGTCCGACGAGTTAGTATCATAGTATTCTTTGACAACTGTATTGGTCTTGTAATTATTCTCAGGCTTATTGTCATTTATGTTCTTAACATAATTTAATAACCTGTATTTATATTTATTTCCCAAAATAATATTATTAGGGGCATCAGAAGTATAGTCATTTATATTATCACCAATACAATAGACTGTAAATAAGATATAATTTATAATATTTAACATCAATATAATAAATGCCACAAATAGAGTAATAATTATTATACAAAAGATAATGAAAATAATAGTTTCATAAGTATTCTTACATATATCATTCATCTATTTAATATCCTTATATTTATCTCTTTATTTTATATTTATAAATTAAATATAAGTATATTTAAGGGTCGATATCGATGTGTTGCTCGATCGAGTTTAAGGATATATGATGACTACTCGTATTACCATAGATGATGTTAGATGTTAGATATCATAGAGATCTCTATAAACATATCTAATATATCTTAGTGATACCTGAGATGCTCAACGCATCGGCCGACTTTTGGAATATAGAATATATGAGAGCTTAATTAAACCCGAAAATTATTATCGGACACGTTATAAAATAATATAATAACAATATATATATTCCAACATTATTTAAAAATTTGAGAAAATAGTATGTATTATAATTATCTTCAAAGTCCTTACTATTACTACAGCCTATTTTTATTACAATATAAACCAACATTATTACAGCATATACAATAAGGAAATTAGTTATTAATACGCTATACATATAATACATGTAATATTTATCATAAATTTCCTTGTATGCTTTAATAGTATCCATGAAGACTGCCTGAATTTCGTCATATTTGTTAATCATGGCCTTTATGTTCGCATCGGTATATTCTTTAATCCCCCTTTTTATCCTTTCTAAATTAGTCTTATTATCTATGTTAGAAACTGACTTTATAATCAAATCATCTATTATAGTTTCTAATGGTTTTAATACTACATTATTATTATGATTATACTTAGATATGATATAGAAGTCCTCGGCTTTTGATATTGTATCACGAATCTTTGTAATATTATCTGTTTTTTTGCTTTCAGGTTTTTCAATTTCAAGAAGCCCTGCATCTTTTATCATATCAAAAAGTGCCTTCTTTATATACGTGAATTTTTTATCTGTTATGTCATTCAGAATATAATATGTAAACGAATATTTAAAAACATTTTCAGGATTTTCAAAATACTTAGGGTCTTCAGGATTAATTTCATAATTAGCAAGCATATATGAAGCCTGTATTACTGGATCTTTATTATAAACGACCTTTACAAAATAATCATATAGTAAATCATAATCAAGGTTTTCTACTATTAAGTTTTTTAGATCCTTCTCTTTCTCTTCTATTTTGGAATCTTCAGACATAGAGTAATTAAACCAATACATATATATACCTCCATAAATGAATGAATATGCGAAAATAACATAGATAAATATGTTGACTAAATAATATTCAGCACTATTACCATATCTATTACTTAAAATACCATAATTCATATGATTAGTCGACATATAACCCATATAAGCTGTTATTGATAATAAAATTAGTATAATTGTGAAGATTGTTTGTGCTCCAAAGCCAAAAAACTTTTTATTATAATAATATTTAAAAAAACTGCTGTTTGATATATAATTAGTCTTATCATAATTTTTTTTTTTTGATAGAAACATAAAGCTACTAAAGTATATTGATAATTTATACGCACATACTCCTATCAAAGCTAATAATAAAATAATGGTAATTATTGTAACATATAACATTTTTAAATAAAAATTTATAAGTTTCTTATATATATATATTATAAAAATAACAAAAATAACTAAAAACTAAAACTACTTTAACTACTTTAACTATATCGCTTTAAATATCCAGAGTAGTAAGAATATAGTTATAGGATAACTTAATCGCAATAAGACTTCTTGGAAATCTGTTAAGACATTATCATTTATATATCTTGATAAGTAGTGTGTAAGCATCCTGTCTATTGATATACCAAGAACAATTACAAGCGAAAACAGAGCAAGCTTTATAACCTCTGTCTTTTTAATATTCATTCTATCAAGAAAATTATATTCAGGCTTTCGCTTATATTGTTCATTAGATTGTTGTTGATGAGACGCATGAGGAGTCATCATTTGTTGCTGTAGATGCTGATTGGACATTTGCTGAGCTTGTTGATTGGCCATCTGTTGAGCCAATTGTTGCTGAGCAACTTGCATAGATTGACTTTGAGACGGTGGTAGCGACATGTGCTTATCATCGCCGCCTCCCCCGCCTCCCATACTGCCTCCTCCGATTCCAATTCCACTTCCTACACCTCCACCATCATTACTAAGAGCTAATTGATGTAGTTGCTGGCTTGATATTTTGGAAGAATATGTGTTTTCCTTTCTGTCAATAACCGAGTTATCACTTAATAAATTATCACCTCCATATAATAGATTGAGTTCAGTCATTTATATATTTATCTATTTATCTATACTATATACACACAATAAATAATAATCTTATCTTTTAACAGAATATAGAGAATAAATATATATAATGAAAGAGATAGATTTTGACAACCTATTTATATATATGTCTTTGATTTTTGCCTTTTGTATTTTCATAGTAATCCTATATGGCTGTGCTTTCCAAGAAAAAACGCAAATTTACGAATCCTTCTTGAATGACGATGACAAAGGCGATATCAAGACACAAGTCCTATCTCTTTTAAAAGATTTAGAATCTAACGATACAACATCTTCAGAAAATAAAAAAGAAATCAAAGAAACTATCGAGAAAATTAATAATAACAGTATCAGTATTAGTGAATTAAGAAAAACAATCACACTATTAAAAGAAATGACACCAAAGAAAGCTCCTAAAAAAGATACTAACACTTCTTCAAATACTTCAGGTTCTTCAAATTCTTCTTCAAATTCTTCTTCTACAACTCCTCCTTCTTCTACATCTTCTACAACTCCTCCTACATCTTCTTCTTCTACATCTTCTACAACTCCTACACCTCCTCCATCCTCTTCTTCATCTCCTCCACCACCTCCTATTGCTCCTCAATAATTTACTAATTATATTCATCATCTCCGATATCGTCATCGTCTTCATTATCTTCGTCATCATTTTCTTCGTCTTCCTCATATCCCCCTTCATTTTCCATTATAACATCTGATATACTATTATTTTGATAATGAGTATTAGACTGTTGTAATTTAACACCTCTTTTGCTATAGAGGTTCTCTTTTATTTTGTAGTCGTCTATATTATCTCGTGAGAAGTCTTCGCATGCGTCATGATCTTCGCGGTTGTCGCAGTTTTCATTATCATCATCTGATTCCCCTTCAATCTCTTCCTGTTTATATAGATAGTCGAGATAATTCATTTTATATTCAGGATTTAATATAGAGTTCTTTGGAGTATTCTTTTGTGTAGGTTCATAGTAAAATATAGCAAATATAATATTGTGGTTTAATCCTTTGAAATCATATAGACCCCCTTTAGTTGTTTCAAACCTAATACTCATTCGCGATAGCTTACCTATAGGATGAAACTCTCTTACAGGTATTTTCGTAATTGTTAGTTTTTCACTATTAATACCTATGCTATCAACACGAATCTTCGCAAGACCTAAAGTATTCTTTGAATATGACAGAGAACGATAAAGATGCTCTTCAATCTCAGGGCATCTCAAAATAATATATTTATTACCTATAAAATATACGATCCCTGGTGAAGTTATAATATATTTATTTTCAGTACTTACTTCAAAGTCATATGTCGCATTTGTTCGACTATAAAACATTTTTGCCAATACGCTATCTGTCGTAGTATATAACTTGCTAATATACCTATCCGGACTATTTGTTGTTGGAAATAAATCAAACCCAAGATTTTCTGACAACGTACTCCTTTTCATATCAATAATCAAAGGCGATTTAGAATATATATCTATCAAGTTGGTTAATTCAGGAGGCGTCGTAGTCTCCTTAAATAATAATTCCATATCATTATTTTTTCTTAGCTCATCATACTTAGTTATAAATGTTTTGAAAGTATAATCACCAGGCGATATAGTTATTCTTTTAAAAATATCCTTGTATTCAATAGTTGCGTGATTTCCTTTATTTATTATCTGATTATTAATAACCTCGTCCATTTTATACCATACAGGAATTGTTGAAAGTGAAGTTACAGTAGATAGCGAAGCTACCATATTGGCAAATGTCATAGGCATATTATATATCTTGAAATCTTCAAAAAGCAGCAAATTATTTCCCCAACTATTCACATCATCACGTCGTTTCCCTATGTATTTCCTCGTAAAAAACACATTATATAGCGCATCGCAATTATAAAACTCCTTATATACTAATTGTGAATTATTAATATCAAATATACCAATATTCCATGTGGTATTTATTATAGACCAAAATATATTAATGCGGTTAGTAGCATTTACGTTGAATATGCTCTCCTTTCTTTCACCTATTGTGAAAGTTAAAATGTAGGTATTGTTTGCGGCTTTTGCTACATCGACGCTTATATTTCTAAATATAATATCACCTTCAGCCTCCATAGAATATGTGTGATTATAACTGAAGTTAATGACGTTATATGCTATGCTTGCGACATTTACACCAGAGATTATTGGCTGAAAACAAAGGTTAAATGTGATACCTTTAATAGAGCCACCAATCAGATTTGTGGTATTATAAATATTATAGAGGTTTATAGAATTATTTAGAACAGCATATCTATCACCTGAAAGCGCCAGATTAGATATATTGGAACTTTGTGATATGTTAGTGATAAGAGATATGTTATAGATGTTTGAAGTTGTTAATATATTTGAACTTGTTAGTAGTATACTTGTAGCAGTAGCTGTACCTGTACCAGTAAATATATTAGAAGTTCTTGATATATTTGAAGTATTAAATATCTTTGTAAAGTTAAATATATTAGATGTGTTAAATAGATTAGAATTATTTATTATATTAGAACTGTTAACTATATTGGAACTATTAAATATCTTGTAAATATCAATTATGTTTGAAGTTATAGCAGGTCTTGATATATTAGAAGTTATTGCTATGTTTGAGCTATCAAATATATTTGAAGATCTACTTGATATATTTGATGTATAATTCCAATTTCGTAGCAATAGATTGGCATTATTATTTATCTGTATACCTGTTTCTATAATATCGTCACCAGTCTCATCTCCAACATAATAATATATATCATTATTATCTACGTCGATTGTATACATGGCTCTTGGTATACTTGCGTCAATAATTTCCATACCTATAATGTTTTTAAAAGGAGTACTAAAATTTACGACATAATTATTTGGATTAGGAAACAGATCCCGATTTCTCTCAGAACTATCAATAATAAAAGTGTAAGCTTGCTTAATACTATTCTCTTTCATAAAGTTAATATCCTCGATTGACATTTTAATTACAACTTACTTCACTAATAAATTATATAGAATATAGATTTCTTAAATACTTCTTATTCAATATATCGTCCGACTCAATATATCGTCTGTTTTAACCGATTATTACCTCGCTCTGTTTGCTTTAATCGCTTTATCCGTCTATATATTCTCTGCCAATATTTAATAAGAAAGTCTGTTATTTCAGTATCATTCTTATATTTATATATTTTTAAAAAGTTATTAAAGTGGAAATAGAGAATTGTTTTGAAAACAATATAGCAGTATGAATGTGTTTTTTCAATCCACAGTTTGCCATTCTGTTTATCCAATATCTTCTTTGCCAGAATTATTGAATGCTCTTGGTCTTTTTTAAGGTTTTCATTCAAACTCGTCCCAGTCTCAATCGAATGAAATACTGTATTTAATACACACGCATAAGTCTCTATTATTGCTTCATTAGGTATTAAAAGCATCTTTTGGTTGATATTAAAATGTTCCTTAAGCCTCTTTATATTTTGCGGTTCCCATTCTTCTTTATGTATGAAAGTATTGTGATGTAATAGCTCATGAATAATCACCTTGTTATAGTCCTCTTTGCGTATTATATAGATATTGTTTTTATTAATATAGGTATAGCCTCCATTAATATTTTGGGCACCTATTACTTCATCCTTTTTAGATGGCAAACATCTCTTTAATGGATTCATAATAATATAATAATTAAATATTTTGTTACCCCATTTTGATATATTGTATATCTTCGATATTAAATAGACACGATAGAGGTTTCTAAATAGTTGCGTTTTCATCTTTGAGGTTATTTTTGTTTCTAATATAACATACATGTTTAACTCCTTGTATGTTATGTGATAGCATTTATTACACTTCTGTAAATATTTATAGGCAAACTCAAAATCTAAATAATTATTAGAAGACTCTTGTAAATCCCTATTGAAATCATTAAAAGTAGCTATAGGCACTTCCGTAAATTTAAACTCAGCAATTGTAGCATTACTGAAATCATAATTAGCCCTTATAATATTATATATGTCACGAATACTTTTGACATTATATATTGGTATCGATATGTCATTATCATTATTCATGAGAAAAATTGCTTACACTCTTTAATTAATACACATATATATTTATTATCTTTGAGCTTTGAGCTTATGTTTAGCAATTTATTTGAAATAATCTCAGTATTTGGGTATATGTCGCTTTCCTTTGTATCTGCCCAATATAGCGAGCGATCTGTAAAAGCTCGACAAACAATAGTTCTTATAGAATATGATAATTGTCCATTATTATCATCAATTACCCACTCTGAGCTTCCGGTTATCACATCTGTCTTTAAATACTCCCATGTATTATTTTCAATATATCTATGCTTATCCTTTAAATATATGTGAACCACATTTGCTATATCAAAATGCGTACTGTTTAATATACACATATCTATATATTTGTTAATATTCTGGGTATCTACTGCCTCTCTTCCTTGAGTATCCTTAGTATCCTTAGTATCTTGAGTATCCATGTCCATATTGCTATATACCACACGGAAACACAGAGTGATATAAATATATACTAATAATATTTTTATATATATATATTAAAACATATATTATATATAATGCTACAATTTAATAATAACCCAGCATGCAATACCAAGGACAAAAAGTTTGATTTAAAGAAGTGTAATGCATCCTTATATAGTAAAATAACAAATAATACTGACTTCCTAAAGTATAAAAGATGCCTATTTATGACGTTCGACGAATACATGTCTGACGAGGTTCATATAAATAAAAAAATGTGTTGTCGTGTTTTTGATAATGTTAATGAGACAAAAATTAAGAGTGAAATTCAGAATGCATTAGAAGATATCCGAAATAAACTGAGACCTACTTATTTAAAAATCCCTTTGCCCATTTATATGATGTTCGCAAAAAAATTGGAGAATCAGGATTTCTCATTTAATGGTAATTATAAGGTCGTTTTGTATATTCCTAATCTATACAATTATAATGAAGATGATAGTGAATATACTCTGTTTCCTTCACTCGATGCCTTTTCTAAACAAAATAGATGGATGGAATTGATGACAAGCAAATATTCTAAATATTTACAAATTATTAAAATAGGATCGACTGAAAAAAAAGATGAAGAAAAAAATAAAAACAAAAACTATTTATGGACAGATTTAACACAAACTTGTTATAATATGGGTTGTATAGCAGATTCTAAAGAAACCTTTATTATACCAGCATATTCATCAAAAGATGCAGAACTGTCTGTTAGTGTTGAAAACATATCCCCTTATTATCCTAAAAAATGTCTTAAGACCCCTTATTATAACAAGCATATGATGGATTTCACACCAGAGCAAGAAAAGAGATTTAGAGGTTCAGATGACGTATTAAAAGATGGTTTTGATGTTAATCTACATTGTAGTCCTGAAAAAATGATAGAATATAAGACAGAAGAAGAAAAAGATAAAGATAAACCTACATTTGATAACTTTTTATGTAAGCAAATTAAAAAATGTAATGAGTATACAGGCGAAGATCCCAAGTATAAAACCGATTATGATAAAATTATATGTAGTAATTCTGACAAAGTTAGAGTAGAAACTTTGCTATCTGACTTTTATAGAAAGAATATTAAAGAAGGTACCGACAAAGACAAATATTCAGCCGACTATAATAATAATATATTAAAAGAGCTGGCCTATAGAAAAAGCAGATATCCGGGTCCCAACAAAATTCAAGAAGTCGTCTTCTCCATGTTTAGAATAAATGAAAGTCAAATTTCTGGTTATGAAAACCTCTTCTGTTATATGCCATGGGGAAACATGTTATTAAAGCATGACTTTGTTATTAACGAAGGAGACACTTTGGAAATAGAGCGTGTATCATTTAAATCATTCAACAAGTCTTTTCAAATGAAATTTGGTAATGGCGGCTACCTTTATATATATAAAGATGGTCAAGTATATTCAAAAGTTCCAGGCCAAAGCGGGAGTTTCAGCTGCTTTAATAGAAGAGTAGTAAAATTCGAAAGTATGAACCTTAATATTTACGGTTATGACTCGCATGATAATTATGACCTGCGAGGATTTGTTTCAATCCCTATGAAATCTATGTATGTATCCCCAGCAAGCCTCATATTATCAAACAACGGCCAGTTAATGATCTATGATTTGGGAATTAATAAAAGAACTCCTTAAATACTTTCGGGAGAGGGATAAACTTTATATTATTTTTATATATTATATTCTTAATAGAATAATAAATATTTAGGAATGATAAATAATGAATGGGACATATTAGACTTATATTTTAAAAATCATCGATATCCTTTCACAGGACATCATTTAGATAGTTATCGTGAGTTTATTAAGAATCAAATCCCATATATTGTTAAATCATACAATCCTATAACTATGATCAAATATAATGATAACAAAGAAGAAGTCTTCAAGATAGAGATATTCATAGGAGGCAAAGAAGGTACCGAGTTAAGCATCAGCAGACCTATTATATATGAAGATGGCTGCCCTAAAATAATCACACCTTATGATGCTCGAATGCGTAATTTAACTTACGAGACCCATTTATTCGCTGAAGTATTTGTTTGTATTACTTCGAAAGACGAAGATCGGTACAACGTGGAAACCTCTACATTCAAGAATGTCGCCATCGGAAGCATACCTATAATGCTTCACAGCGATATCTGTATATTGAAAAATCAAGGCTCAAGTATATTAAGAAAATTAGGCGAATGTCCTTATGATACTGGAGGCTATTTTATAATTGATGGTAAGGAGAAGGTAATTATAGCACAAGAAAAGATAGTTACGAATAGATTGTTTGTATCCGCTCTCAAAGATCACAAGGATTTTAGTCATAAAGGTATTATTCGGTGCGTCGCAGACAAAGGAAACCTTCTACCAACAAACGTTCAATTCTATTTTGTAAGAAACCCAATAATGGTTGAAGGAGACAATATTGTAGAGAATGTTAGCGGTAAATATACTGACGCAAAAGGAGCAATCTATGTCTCAATCCCTTCATTTAAAGAAAAGATTCCTTTGTTTATATTATTTCGTGCTATTGGCGTTCAAAGCGATAAGGAGATATGTAAAATGATATTTGGCACAGGATATGGTGATACTGAAAAGAATTATTTTGAAAATTTAATAAGACCCAGCGTAATAGATGCTAAATATATACATAATAAAAAGGAATACATGGTATATACACAGCAGAAAGCCATAGATTATTTGAAATTAAGGGTTCAATATGGAACCACAGAGCATGTTAGAATGGTTTTATCAAAAGACTTTTTTCCAAATATTGAATCTTTTGAAAATAAAAAGAAATACCTTGGTTATTTGACACTCCAATTTATTAAATCCGCTAAAGGACTACTTCCTTTAAGTGATCGTGACAGCTATATTTACAAGAGAGTTGATATTAGTGGGTTTATGTTGGCTGAGCTATTTCAAGAGGCCTATATTAAACTAAGAGATAGCGTAAGAAACAAGATAGATAGCGAGTATTTATATGGTCCGTGGAAAAATCGCAAGAAGGACTTTCAGCTTTTTATTAATACTAATAATATTTATAAGATTGTTGATCATCTTATTATAACACAAACATTTGCCAAATCTCTAAAAGGACAGTGGGGATTAATTAATAATAGCGATCCAGAATTAGGAAAAGTCCAAGATTTATCACGAATTAGTTTCGTAGGCTTCTTATCACATACACGTCGTGTTAACATGCCAATCGATCGAAGTATCAAGGTTACAGAACCTCATAAATTACATTCTCAACAGTGGGGTATTATGTGTCCTTATGAAACACCTGATGGCGCTTCTATCGGATATTTGAAAAATCTTGCTATATTGGCAAAAATAACAGCAGGTGTTAATGTAGATAATATTAAAAAATGCTTAGAAGACATCGGTGTAATACCATTAAAATACACAAATATTTATAGTAATAAAAACATTACAAACGTATTTGTTAATGGAACCCTATTTGGAATTACTGGCGATCCTCTTTTCGTAACAAGGCTATTAAAAGCATATCGCAGAAACGGATTAATAAATATTTTGATATCTATCTCCTTCAATATTACAGCAAATGAGCTTCGTATCTTCACAGAAGCAGGAAGACCTTGTAGGCCACTTTTGATATTAAAGTATGATAAAGAAAATAAAAAGAATGCGCCAATAGTTTATAATCAACATTATAAAGGAAATAAAGATAAAGATTCCACTAATTGGTTTGATCTGCTAAACGGATCCCATTACAAGCTTGATAACAAAGAGAAGAATGATGATTATTACTATATTGATAAATATATAAACCCATTAAAGGAAAAGGCAGAGGAGGAGGATTTACTGGCGGATCTATATTTGATACTAATATCTTAGGCCTATATACAACCATATTTCCAAGCGATAATAGTAATGATGTCGTTGATGATACTAATGATGATGGAGTTATTGCTTTAGGTTCAACAGACTATGCTCATGGAAATGTACCAATCAATAACAAATTAATATCGAGCATTAACAAGATACATTTGAATGGTGGTGGTGGCAGCGGTGGCAGCGATGATGAGGGAAGTGATGGCGAAGATAGTAACGGTAGTAACAATAGCGATGGCGAAGGAAGTGATGGTAGCAGCGATAATGAGATTAAACGGGATGTTAAGAGGGTAAGTAATAATAATAGAAAGAAATATATGGCTATTTTGATTGAATTAGAAAATACATCTGCTTGTATAGAATATCTTGATAGTGAAGAGTCAGATACTTGTTTAATAGCTATGAATGAGAATGAGATTGGACCATATCATACACATATGGAAATACATCCCTCTACGATTTTGAGTGTTGTTAGTGGTAATATTCCTATGAGTAATCATAATTCATCAGCACGTAATGTCTTTCATGCAGCCCAATCTAAACAGGCAATTGGTATGTATGCTACAAACTTCAACAAACGTTTTGATACTATGAGCTATATTCTTCACTATCCGCAAAGACCTATTATAAATACAAGGATTGCTCAATATACATCAAGCGATTATATGGCAAATGGGTATAATACTATTGTCGCTATTATGACATATTCAGGGTTTAATCAAGAAGATAGTATTATGATTAATAAGGCTACGATTGACCGTGGATTAAACTCGCTATCATATTACAAATCTATTACGGCTACTTCTAAAATTATTTCACAGAATGAAAAGGTTATATTTGGAAACCCTATTCTTATGCGAGATAAGGGTATTAAAATTGTTGGTATTAAAAATAAAAACTATGAGCATCTTGATGCTAACGGGTTTATAAAAGAAGGCACATATGTTCCAGAAGGTCAAGAGGTTATAATAGTAGGTATGATAAATGTTCGTGAGGTTGTTAAGGAATATAAGAATGGTGTTTTTACAGATGTTAAAAAAGAATTAATACATACTGATATATCAATATCGACTGACAACTCTTTATTTGGTAAGGTTGATAGAGTATATAAATCTGAAAAAATAGCTGGTACTGATTCGACAATCTGTAAAGTCCGCTTTCTTAAAATTAAGAAACCCGAATTTGGCGACAAGCACTGTTCAAGACACGGGCAAAAAGGTGTAATTGGTATGGTAATACCTGAAGAGAATATGCCTTACACAAAAGATGGTGTCCGCCCTGATATTATTATAAATCCACATGCTATTCCTTCGCGTATGACTATAGGACATTTGGTGGAGTGTATCTTCGCAAAACTATGCTGTATTGATGGGGTATTAGGAGATGCCAGCGTATTTATACCAATCGAAAAAGAAACAATATATAGCCGGCTTAAGCAAAATAACTTTAATAAACATGGAAATGAAATTCTATATAACGGTTATACAGGTAGTCAAATAGATACAGAGATTTTTATTGGCCCCACATATTACTTTCGCTTAAAACACATGGTTGCTGAAAAGATAAACTCACGTGGTGTTGGTAAGGTTATGGGGCTTACAAGGCAACCTACTGAAGGTCGTCGCAAAGGTGGTGGGTTAAGGATAGGTGAGATGGAACGTGATACTGTTTTAAGCCATGGTATATCTAATTTTATTAAAGAAAGTATGATGGAACGGTCTGATAAGTTTAGTTGGTGTATTTGTAAAAGATGTGGAACATTAGTTTCTTATAATATTAAGGAAAATATCAATATGTGTAAGAACTGTAATAATGATGATGTGGCAGTTATACAAACACCTTATGCTTTCAAGTTATTTATTCAAGAGTTAGAAACTATGGGAATACAACCACGGTTAAATACTGAATTTATAGATATGCCCATCGACCAAGCGGAATTAGTTAGAAGCTCGAATGCGATTATAGATAGGGATTATGGTGAGGATGCTGGTGGTGGCAATAATAGCGATAATGAAGATATAGATACCACAAATATAAATGATATTGATAATTATAATGATAATGATAATGATATAGATTACACCCTATTTAATTCGCAGATAGATAATTTTGCTACTAAAAATACAATAGTAGATGAAAAAACATGGAAAGATACATATGACAATCTCATGAACAAAGTTAAAGGTGGTATGTATGAAGAAGAACAAGATGAGGAAGAACAAGAGGAAGAACAAGAAGAAGATGAGGAGGAGCAAGAGGAGAAAGAACAAGATGAGGAAGAGGAAGAGGAGGAAGAGGCGCAAGATGAGCAAGAGGAAGAGGAAGAGGAGCAAGAAGGAGGTGATTATTATGAAGATGAAGAAGAGGAAGAGGAAGAGGAAGAGGAAGAGGAAGAGGAAGAGGAAGATGAAGATGAAGATGATGATGATGAATTTGAAGGAGGTAGTGGTAGTGAAGAAATATGGAATGACAAGGAGGATGACACAGTTCAAGATAAGATAATAAAAGGAGGGGATAATGATAAGAGTGATATTAAAGAGTTATATATTGAAATGTAAAATTATATAGATATTATTATATTACATTACATTTTTGATAAAAAATAAATATTATTATTATAGAATAGATAGATTAATAATATGGAAGCAATTGATTATATTGTATATACATTATTATTCTTAGTGCTTCTTGCTTTTGTAGGTGTTATCGGGTATATCGTATATGATAATTATACATATAAAAATAATTTAACAGCAGATTTAAATACAAACTTTCTTGATATTAATCAGAATTTTAATTCTACCTCAAACATTATAAGGAGATTACATATTAAGCATTCAAGTAATTTCAACGTATTAGATGAAAAACTTCTTAACACAAGCAACATAATTAATCAAAATATTGAGGGAGTTAATTCAAGATATATGACGACCAGCAACCTATTAAATAATAATATTACTGACATATATTCAAAGAACACCATAAATAGCAACATATTCACAAATAAAATAGATAACTTTGGCTATAACATGAATAAATATTTTAGCTTTAATAATACTACAAACACTCCTTATAATGATGCTAATAAAAAGATGTTTGAATACAGAACCTTAAGTACCGATACTACTTCACGCCTTGATCTTATTACTAAAACTACAGCAACCGCAGGATTAAAACTAAATTCAGATAATGCTAACGGTCTTGAAATATGTAATAAGACAGGTACAAACTGTTTCAATATATTTGGCGATGATGATAATCTATATATTTATGGAAAAAATCAAAGTACAAGCAATATATATATAGGAAGTGCTAATAAAAATACTGCACCTATTCGTATCGAAGATGGAGTAGTTAAGTTGAATGATGTATATGGTTCTAATTATACAAGAAATAGTTCTAACGCTATAATCGCATATATCGATTTTACATCTAATCGAATTATGGCGGATGTTAACGCTCTTAGAGTAAGTCAATCTCTCATACAAGCTGGTGCTCAAGGACCACCGGGACCAAAAGGAGATACTGGAGCGGCAGGAGCACCAGGAGCAGCAGGAGCACAAGGACCGGCAGGACCAGCAGGACCAGCAGGAGCACAAGGACCAGCAGGAGCAGCAGGAGAACGAGGAGCAACAGGAGCAACAGGAGCAGATGGATTACAAGGACTTCAAGGGCTTCAAGGGCTTCAAGGGCTTCAAGGACTCAAGGGAGACAAAGGAGACAAAGGAGATCCAGGATCAAGTACTTAAACTGGAATACAATAAATACAACTATTAATATAACCCTTCATTCTTTTTATTTTTATTATAAAAAAATCATTATATATAGTAATATGAAAAACAAATCATTATCTTTAAATATAATTTTTACCCTGTTATTTCTTATATTGAGTGCTTTATTTCTAATATATATATTTAGAAATATACAAAATAGGGAATGTTTCGAAGGTCCTTCATATTCATGGAAGTATGGTGAAGGTCATACTTGCGGTGGATTTTTAAATACAGCAACAGAATTGCGAACTAAGTTATCTGATTATAATACAAGAGGGTTTAATCGGTTTCATGATAATACGCTCTATAGAAAAAATAACCTTCGTAATGCTTCACATCCTTATAGGAATTATTGTGATGTAATGAATTTTAATGATTTACTGGCATATAAATGTCTTAAAAAATCTCCTATTGAAATGAAAGCAATATTTGATAAGGCTAACTTAGCATCTACAATTGATTATATCTATGTATATGATGAAAAGAGTCTCTACAGCTATATACTCACAAAAATAACAAGTCAAAAAGACACTTTCCTTAGTGATAAAATAGTAGGTCCCGTGTATGTATGTATATCTCAATCGCCTTATTTAAGATATAAGTCTGATTATACAAAGCATATCGCTTTTGATAAAACATTAGATGCCCGCATAGATATATTAAATAACAGAAACCCGTATTATTTTGAACACATAGACGGTGAAGGAATTCAAAGATTTAAAACAACAACAGTTGACAATAAGAATTCAGATGCTAATTCTATATCATCGCTATATTGCCATATATTAATAGTATATCCTCTATACAATAATAGAATGCAACTTAAAGAAATAACCAAAGCAAAACAAAAAATAATTACTAATCAGTTTTTAGATATTACTATGAAACCTCATTATACAGATAATGAATTATGCTTTATAAAATGTAATAAGGCAAATACGCTTACATGTGGTTGTTTATCAAGAAGTATGCCAAATTCTATTAATCCTTCAGCAAAATCTCCTGCTGCTACTTCAACAACGGCCAATTCTGAGACTGAAAATAACGAGCGAGATATGCCAGCATATTCATCTAAATGTATTGATCATACAAATAATAATGCTGAAGGCAATTTTACTATGATGTATTTTGTAAATCCATATTCAGACAGCTATGGTGATGGAAATATCATAGAAGATCCTGAGCCAATCGATCCATTACCAGGTGTTTCACAACAAGTATCAGAAGAGCTACAACGTGCTGCTAATACATGCTCATTATCTGCATCTATACCACCGCCTACAAGTACTGGTAAATAATATTAATGTAATTAAGGATTACCATCTTTGTTTTCTTCACCATCGCTATCATCTACAAACTTATATTTTTTAATCCCAATCTCTATAGGGAGCATCTTATATTCTTCTACACTCTCCCAGAATGTATTAATTTTTGGAACTATTGTTTCCCATTCATTCGCATTAAATACAACTCTTTGAATTATCATATCATCTAATTTCCAATATGTATATTTGCTAAACTTTAACTTTTCTGTAGATAAGCTATTGTCGCTACAATTCATAATACTATCACGGATATTAGTAATATCATCAACACATTCTTTAGGTGTTTTATTAGGATCACTATAAAAATATACATATTCTCCTTTTTGATTATAAAACTCAGCAATCACACCATGTTTTATATTATTATTAATGTCAACTTCTAATTCTAAATAATCCTCCTCATTCTCTATTGATTTAAATATACATTCGATATAATCACATTCTTTTAATTTACAAACAGCAAGTTGACCCTGAATTTGCATCCTATATTTATCTGGTATAATACCATCTTCAATCTTCCTTGAATAAGGGCATTTAATCTCAAGCATTATTCCAAGTTCATTAATACCATCAGGAGACGCCCCAAAATGTTCATTACTTGTATCGCAAATTAACCCAAAATCATGAATTGCTATATTATTCATTCTTTGCGAATAGCATCGTGTTGCCATAGGTTCAAACATAGTCCCCCATTTTAACGCAGGAATCGCATTATAATTAATGTTATCAACCACTATATTAGCTTTTTTCTTTGCCAATCTAATACTAACATTACCGCCCTTAACAGCATCATAAAGATCGCTCGCAGTCAGTCTCGTCTTTCTCGCTTCAAACCACTCAGTAGTCCTCTGTTTCATGAGAGGTAGCTGAAGTAATACATTCAATTCTTTTCTGTAATGTTTAATATCAGATACACGAACTCTTACATTCTCAATAGATAGTTCACTACAATTATTATTTAATATATCATATATTGCTTGGGTAGCCTCTTCGATATCAATATCATCGCATGTACCAGCATCCACAGCGTCATTAATATATTTTAAAAGACATAGGTCAATATCTTGATTGATATTCTTTGTTACTGTTACTGCTTCTGTAGTATCTTCTATAGCAGCTATTGCCGCTATAGCCGTATTAGTAGCTTTTGTAGTCTTAGCGACCTTAGCTTTAGCTACCTTGGTCTTAGCGACTTTAGTCTCCATAGTCGACTTAGTCGTATTATATATAATATTACGCACATTATATTTATATACTTTCTTACTGATGTGATGTATAATTTGACAGTTCTTCCTCGCACTTTCGTTTATATGCGGCAGAACCTTTAAGCTTCTTGTCAAATGCGGCATTTATTTGATGTATCAGCTTCTTACTATGAAAGTCTAACTTTGAAGGGTCAGCAGTCAATTTTTTGTTATTTGTCTTGTTAATCTTCTCCTCGTATATATTCATAATCTCTTGAGTTTTATTATTAATTAGCATATCGAATGTGTGTGTAGAGCTGGAGCTGGAGCTATGATTGGTTGCTGCTCCGTTAGTGGTATCCATGTCGCTTTATATATTATATAATGTATACATTTATACATTTATATCAATTTTTCATATGAATTAGTATGATACTTCTTTGATATTGAATTGATTTTCAAAGATATCAATATATTGGAAACTGGTATTTCCAAATGATCTTGATATTCCCGTATCTGTATACCATATGCGATTATTTATTAGTTTCACTCTATCAACTACAGTATGTCCTACAAACATATAAATGCAACCAACGCTGTCAAGTAATTTAACTAAATCTTCTGTTTCATTTAAATCCCTTGTCCATAAGATACCATCATTTCCGAGAATTATAGTTTCGAATATCTCTTTGTCTTCTATGAGAATCGCATTATTCTTAATAAAATTCTTCCATATTGAATTGATATATGAGATATCTTTATTGTATTTTTTAAGAATGTTCAAATGTTCTAAAGTTAATCCAGCATGACAGAATAATAATTTCCCTATCTTCACTACTATAGGGCGCTGTGATAATATAGCAGACAACGTACCATTCGGCTTAAATAAATCATGGCGTTTGCTATTATCATTATTCAAACTTTTTTGTGAGACATAGGAATAATTACCAATTATATTCATTAATTCGTGGTTCCCTATTAAAGATATTACACGACCACCCTTAGACAACGCTATTTTATTTAGCAGATTTGTGAAATAGATCATCTCAACATCAGGCAACACTTCCCATTCTTGAAGAGATTGATCTCTATTAATACTATCTACTTGGTCGCCCATCTGAACCACAATAGTATTTTTAGGCTCGGCAATCCACTCGATGTTTTTATTAATTACTTTGGCGTCTATCAATATATCCTTAAATCGTCTTATATCACCATGAATATCACCTATTATAACAATCCTATTATTTTCATGTTCGCATTCATACTCGTATATAATATCTTCGCTAATCATAATACTTATATTATTTTATATATATTATTTTATATGGTTATATAAAAATTTTGTTATAAATGACCTTGAAAAATAAGCTTAAATAAATAAGTATTATTTATATATAATAAGTTATAAAAAATGTCTGGACAACTTGCTTTATTGTCTGAAAGTCCCACAGCCTATATAATACGTACAAGGATATCGCAACAAATCATTCTGATAAGAGACCATATATATTTGCTTAAATATTGGCTTTGTGGTCGCATGCCTTTTCTTGAATATTACATATAAAAGTTAATTATACATCTATATATATTACATTATATGACGATATCTATATCTCGACACATTATATATTATGAGAATGGTAATTGTAGTCAAAGCTACGAATCTTGCGAACCTTCTTTAGATAATATCAAAACAGCATATAATATTTTTATTCAATCTTTAATATCGATTGGTTCATTCCATAATTTAACAGGACATGTTCTTGTAAATAAGAACTTTATATATGTTAAAAATCCTGAATATAATGCTAAGGAAACTACGGGAACTACAGGGTATTATAAGTATATACTTGATGGTAAAATATATTACTTGGAATCTTGTCAGTATAATGTTATTATTTCAGATTTTGAAGATTCTAAAGATTTAAATATGCTGACACCTGGTCATTTGAAAAATAGATTGCTTAAACAACTAATAGAAGAGAACCCAGGTTATAAATCTATAGAAGCAATTGCTTATGACAAGATTTACTCTAATATAGAAGATACTTTGGAAAGAAGAAAATTATCTGTTAATTATATATTTGAAGAATACAAAAAAGTTGAAAAAGGATTATATAGATTAGATATACTATTAAAAGACTATCTATCTTTTATTAACTCGCAAGTCTTACCAGACTCACAAGACTCACAAGACTTACAAGACTTACAAGACTTACATAGTAAAATAAAAAATAAAATAGACAAATTACGCAATCTTGTTGAAAATAATGAGATTGTTGTTGAATCTGTCGTCGATCTATTACAACAGGCAAAAAACATATTTAAAGAAATCCTCAATATTTGCTTAGAACAATTCCCAGACATATTCTTAACGCAAGAGGTTTTTGATACAGATAAAACACGAATTGTCTTGAATGACAAAGGATTCGACCTATATCAAGAAGTGAAAATAGGTGTAAAGGACTTAGGGGTTTATTCACACACTTGAAGATTATATATATAAAAACTACATAATTATTATAAATAAATATGATTAAACTTAATATATATCTTGTATATAGCGAAGAATTAGAGAATAGACAATCGACAATTAATAGTGCCATCTCTTTGGTAAAAGACATATGTCAACAAAAAAACGTTGAGATGAAACTACACATTATTTCAGAGCCAGGCAAAGATTACATTAACAAACATATAAGCACCTTTAATTCACGTGTTAATTATGATAAGTTTGCTGACGGCAATCTATATAATGATCTAATAATGCCTCTTAATGTATGCCAAATATCTAACTTTGAAAAGCACAGATATATCTATAAGTTGATTATGGAGAACACGAAGGACAGCGATAGCAGCGATAGCGGCGATACAGGAATAAAGGATATCCATATGATTATGGAAGATGATCTTATTATTTTGAAGGATTATGTCGATAATATAGGCATGTTGATTGACGATTTAAATACGCCATCAGAAGACCCAAACAACGATTGGGACATCTTATTTAATTGCCTTAATGTTGTTAATAATCCTCAAAAGTTTATAAATATTAATCAGCTTTATAATATTATTATATCAAAATCATGTTATATTATTAAAAACAGGAAGTTATGCGAGAAGTTATATGAGGCGACAAATACATTCAAATTAAATATAAAGCTTACTTTGTCAAAGTTCATTAAAGATAATAATTATAAGGCAATCTCGTATAACAAGATAACTTTTATTGAAGGATCCAAACTGGGATTATATCCGTCTGCTGTTAATCCTAATAATTATTTATTTTTAAATAACAATTATATATCTCTCAAGCAATTATCTGAAAAGAAGGAGCTGACTGAGGAAGATATTAAGAATGCTGAAAAAATATATAGCGATTCGCTAAATATCGCATCAATAGATATTCAAAGTCTTATGGGAACCATCTATTTTAATTATAAGGATTATAAGAAGGCAAAAGAATATATGTATACCTCTTTAAATAACTTAAAGAAATGTAAAGGATATTCTATTATGAAAAATAATGAAATGCTAAATAATACTATAAATATTTATAAATATGATCAAGATATGCTTGCTGAATGTATACAGCATAAACCGAAGTATTCTTGATAATTTGAGAAAGTATTCTTCGTAATCCTTAGTAATGTTAGGGGCACTCGCCGTGCCTGCCGACTTTTACTATTACTATAGATACATAAATAAGCCACCATAATGGTAATAGGAATATACCATGTTTACCTTAAAAGTCGGCAGGCACGGCGAGTGCCCCTAACATTACTAAGATCCCTCTATAATTATTTTTATAAATACTTGGTTTTTTGAGAAAATTTACAAAGTTGAAAATAAAATTAATAATAATTTTAAAATAATAAAAATAAAATATAATACAAGTCATACTTCTATTACAATTTATGATGACCCCTTTAATATATGATTAAGCAGCAATCTTCTCATTTGCCTCAGTTATTTTTATATGTAATTGTGCTATAACATTAAGAACATTATCAAACTTAGTATAAAGGTCTGTTAGTTCCGCCTTGGTAGCAAACCCAGATACATCAGGAAGTTCAGCCTTAGTAGCAAACCCAGATACATCAGGAAGCTCCGCCTTGGTAGCAAAAGCAGATACATCAGGAAGTTCAGCCTTAGTAGCAAACCCAGATACATCAGGAAGCTCCGCCTTGGTAGCAAAAGCAGATACATCAGGAAGCTCCGCCTTGGTAGCAAAAGCAGATACATCAGGAAGCTCCGCCTTGGTAGCAAAAGCAGATACATCAGGAAGCTCCGTCTTGGTAGCAAAAGCAGATACATCAGGAAGCTCCGTCTTGGTAGCAAACTCTGAAACATCAGGGAGTTCAGCCTTGGTGGCAAGGGTAGCAACAGTTGAAGACAAATTAGCAATTTGAGTGGAAAGAGGATTACATTCATTTAATAGATTAACAAAATTGGCTTTGAACTTGTTTAACTCATCTAATATATCTGCTGCTGAATCTACAGTATCTGGTGTTAGACTAAAAGTAGGTAAATTAGGCATCACATTACCTACATCCGCAGTTTTAGGAGAGCTTTCCATGATTTTTAGTCTTTCTTCAAGATCATGAAGTTTAGAGTATATAGGAGCATAGGACATTTATTAATTATTCTTTATTATTATATAATATAATTATTATATAATTGTTATATAATTTTTAATTACGCAGTTAATATATAAAAAATGATTATATATTATAATATATAGAATAAATAAGAAAAGTATAAGATGATTATACCAATCAGATGTTTTACTTGCGGAAAAGTAATGGCAGATATTGCCGATTATTATGAGAAAGAAAAGAACAAGATCGATGAAACAAATGATGTTGATAGTATATATAAAAACTTTGAAAAAATACATACAGGTCATATTTTAGACAAGCTGGGATTAAAAAGATACTGCTGTAGGCGTAATTTAATAGCAAATATTGATATGATGAACATTATTTAATAATAATTATATTATATACGAATAAGTATAATATTGTAAATGAGCGGTAATATTAAAAAAAATGAAACAAAAACTTCTTCTGACTCGCCAGCTACAAGCCTGGCAGCAATCTCTAATCGCGCAAAGAAACCATCAGCTACAAAAGAAACCGATATAGAGAAATATATCGAGAAACAGATTGAAATTAAGTTAAATAGCCTTCTCGAAACGTTGCCAGACAAAATACCAAAAGACCTTCAAATTAAACCAATCTATAATTTAACAATCAAAGAGCTTTATAAAAACACATTACAATCACTAATCGACATTATAACCGACATAGTCGACGTGTATAGTAAGAAGGATTACGTGAATAATAATAACTATATGTATATATTACTTAACATTTTTACAAAGAATGACCGGAAAATTTATGTAGGTATAATGCTTGTCATATTATCATTTATAGTATATTTTGTTGACGGGGTTTCTGTATAACAAAATACATTTCATTCTTTTTTTATTACAATCTTATAATATAGAATATAGTTATAGAATATAGTTATAGAATATAGTTATAGAATATAGTTATAGATATATAATATAGATATATATAAATATGATGATCTATAATGATATTTTTAAAAAATATTCTTACATCCTTATTATATTAGCACTAATCTATTACATCCTTAGCAAGAATAACTCATCAATCCTATTAACAATCATCATAATCATAATAGCATTCTATTATATTAATAGCTATATAAAGGATAATGACGAGCAATTCAAAGCGGATGGCATTAAGAAGATTGAGAAGATACGAAATGAAATGAAAGATATCGTTGAATTAACAACGGATAACTTTTACATCAAGAAAAACAATAAGAACGTAAAGTTCCTTATAAAAAACAAAGAGTTCATGGATATATTATTTAACATCCGCTTTATTAAAAAGTTTGATAAAACGAGGTATTCCAACATGATCATTAACATGGACAAAATAATGAAAATCTACATATATATTTTAGCAGACAGATACGATACTAATACATACTTGCCTATCTTCACAGATATTAAAAATAATGTTATCGAAATATTCTATTCATTAATATTTGTAGTTCCCAATCAGTTTAAGCACATCTATGGGTTTGACCCTCAGACTGAAATAGACAAATCTTTAACAGATTTTCGCAATAAAATTAAAGATATGCTTACAGTTATCACAAATTACGCTAAGATCGGCAAGCAAATAGTATATATAAACAATAATAAATATATGCCTTATGAAAAAAATAAAGAACATGTTCTGCCCTAATATTTTGTTTTCTTAATTACAGCCTTAGTCGGCTTAGCTGGCTTAGCTACATTCTTTGTTTTTTTATTACTATATTTACTATATAATTTAGGGATTATAATATGAATACTGCTGTAAATATGAGTTATTTTTTTAGCCCCCTTTTTACATGTAAAGCATCCTCCTGAATATTCACTTTCGCTACCATCACTCATTCCGCCTTTCATACCACACCCACAACCGCCATTAATGCCGCTAAAGCTGCTAAAGCCGCTGCTACCACCCTTCATACCGCAACCACAACCTCCGTTCATTTTACGACCACCTCTAATAGTAGACAGATATAAAAAATCTACAGGGGAGCTTGTAGTGCAATCTCTCGAAGTATCCTTGTCTGTATCTGGCCTATTAGACATAGTAAATAGCGATTCATTAGCATTATACATGTCTTCAAATGCTTTAACATCAGCCACATTAGTATTATACTCCATCTTACTTAAAGGATTTGTAGAAGATCCTGTTCCTCCTGTTCCTTGTGATGACATATCTCTTTTATATTACTAATATTTTTTATTTTTATTTACTCAAATCAATATAATTAATTATCATATCATAGCGAGCCTTCAAATCTTTAATCTCATCTTCGAGTGCTGACATTCTACTCAAATCAATATAATTAAGAAGCACATTAACCTTCTCATTAAGTTCCTTAATTTCATTCTGTTGTGATACTATTTTACGATGAAGTTCCTGAACAGCACACACATTCAGCGTATTAATATACTCCTTGTTTAATGCGTGGAAATCATTCACCTCAGTTCCATATACAAATATCCTATTATCCATATATTGAATATCCTTAATTTTGAATGACACCTCATTTATTATTTCAACTACCTCAACTATTATTGTATTATCACGCATATCATAGCATTTAACTTTACTATCAATCCCAATAATAATCTTTAAATTATTACTTGGCAACGTTATTATATTATTATTATATTCAGCAACTAAGAATATATTCGGTATAAACTCAGACTGTATTCTAACAGCATCAGGTATAACACTCTTGATCTGTTGTGCTATAAATCCATATACTGGAGCCGCCAGCGTATTCATAGGTACCGCAAGTCCATCACTCCTCCCTCGCATATCTATGTAATTATATGTTTTTGGTTGTATATTTAATATCATTTGTAGCGCACCATCATCTTGTAAATCCCTTATATTCATTTTAATTCTCTCATCACTACTTGATATAACGTTGCCAGTCGTCCAAATACTCGAATTAAACTTAGCACATATATTAGTATTTGTAATATTTTTTACAACTTCAATATTAGAGTAGTTCGATGTATGGATACCATAGGAAATCGTAGCATCTTCTGGTGTTACTCCATTCCCCGCAGCTACCTCTAATTTATAACTGTTCGGCACAATTCCTATCCCTACATTCCCTAAATTATATGATATATTGTTTGTACTCTTCGCCCATAATAATCCCCCACTTATACTCGTTAAATTATTAACATATGAGATGATATTATTGCTCGACGCCAAAACATAATTAGAAGTTTCCATCACGAACGTTGGCACTATACTCCTATCTATTTTCGTCAATAATCGTAATAGCAAAGCTCCATGCTTGCCATTCTCCCCATAATTACCTCCGCTTCCGCTATTCCTTGAATTATAACCATTACGTGTTATACTATTACCACCAGTAATAATATTTGACCCTCCGCCTCCACAAGCTATATATATCTCTCCGTTTTTTAACTCCCCAACATTATTATCAAGCAAATAAAAAGCCTTTTTAAAATTTACTTTGCTATTAAAATTAAAATATTTATCAGTATCTATATTACTATTCTGAACATTTAATTCATAAAATCCTTCGCCTCCATTAAGTTCTCCACCAGCAGTCCCAACACCCCCTCCACCATACTCCCCGCCAACATTACCAAATATATATAGATTGCTTGTGTATCCAACAAAAGTCCTTAAATCATTTGTTATATTAAAGGTGCTTATAGGCGCATTATTACCTGATCCACATCCTCCTATAATATTTGAAGCCATATTACATGAATACGTGTTATATATGACAAAGTTTGATGTAAATATTTTTCGGATTAAATTATTTGGATTTGATGGAAGGAAAGTAGTATAATTAGATGCGATAAAAACATTCGAAGCAATCTGATAGTCAAATATGTTGTTCATAACAGCGCCACCACCATGCGCAATCAGATGCTCGAATGTCGTATCATTTCCTCTTGAAGCAAATTGATAATTACTGCCTATATTAGAATAAAAGCCACTTCCACCTCTTCCTACTGTTATTGTTTTAAGCCCTTTTGATATATATGCATCATTAACATATACTAATTTACCTGCTCCGCCACCATAATTAGAATTCGCACCACAACCACCGCCACCTCCACCGTATGCCATAATATCACAAATAGTTCTGGTATCTTTAAAGTCTACAAGATATTTGCTAAATTTATTTAGATTATATAACTCATTCCTTTCTTCATTTGGTAAAGAATAATTATGTATTTTAAAATCTGATAAGCAAAAATTATAATTAGAAGTATTTGCTATAGATGATATAGTATTACTTATATACTTATTAAAACCAATAGCATATAAGTAGTCATTTAATATACTTACTCTTTCCTTACGAACTCCATTAATATATACGGTACTTTCTATTCCTATTTCGATAGTCTCTTTTTTTTCAATAGTCCAAATCATATGATACCATATGTCTATGTATATATCTGTTATTGTAATAATTGGAGTCTTGGTCTTGTCTACATAGAAGGTTAATGAATTGTTGAAATAGCTGATGTTTAATTTACGCAAATCTAAAGTATTAGCATTATTAAAATCTATAATTGTTATCTCGCTTTCATTTAAGTTTATTTTTAGCCAGAAACTGATTGTTAAACCCCAGTTACTGTATGATCTAAATATATTATTAATATCAAAGTCTCTTTCAAAATTGCAATAGGTTGGTACTTCTGATACACAATTTAACTCTAAATATGTTGTATCTAAAGGCAAATACACGACATTTCGCATGGATATGCTTGCTGGACTTATTTTTATGTCACCGTATAATTCTAAATTTGTTAATGAATCCTGCGGATATCCTAAATATCCGCTATTCTTTACTCTTCGTATACCTTGATTTACGCTACCTACCTCATAATTTATTAGTATATTACTGGTTATCACTATGCCATCACCGCTGTCTCTAATTATCACACCACCATCGCTGGTATGATCTATAAACTTATACCATATAGGCAATATTCTCCTTGTTTGATTATCTCTATCAAATGTTGTTCCTACCAAGGGATTATATGTAAACTTACATACAGTATAGTCGCTACCAGGTATTGATAATATGGGCGGTATATAACTATTGATTATTGGAGGAGTAATATAGATAATTTCAGGTGTCAAACTTATAACACCGCTTTTATTAACATAAATACCGCTGCCTATTTGAACGCCTCCAAGCGTACTCTCTGTAGCCGGATAAATAAGGTTGTTTGCCTGTTCTGTCTTTATATACTCTATTAAGATGTTGCTTGTCGAGAATATGTAATTGCTTACATTAAGATTCTTGTCTTCTATATCAACTCTTATTTGTTGTGTTAAGATATTTTCAGTATTATTTATGATAGTTTCCAACCTATTTGTCTCGCTATAAATGTAATTGCTTGTATCACTAATAAAATCTCGATTATTAATTGTAAGAGTATTGTTTTCCCATAGCAGATTGTTATCACTAATCAACTTATTATTGCTATTAAATATTATACCGTTTGTTATAAAACTGTTATTTCCTGTGCCGCCCCTTGCGACACCTAAATTTCCTGTAGTTATATTATTTGCACTCAAATTTGTTATACTCCTTCCTACTCCTATAAATGTTGATGCTGTGACACTTCCTCCGGTTATAATATCTCCTGTTGATACTCCAAAAACACTCCTTGATGTTCCTCCAGGTGTAATACTATTAGCCATTCTTATAAAAAATAAATGTTATACACTTAAATAATATTTATATTATCTAAATCTCCTTATATCCTCCTAAATCTCTTTATATCCCTTAGAAAAAGATTGATAATATGATGAATGCTATACCAGTAGCACTTGCTGCTCCCACAATACTTGGGAATATGTGATAGATGCTATTATTGGTGTAATCCTTGTCAATTAAATCTGATAATGTATCTTCTAAATAATTAATGCTCTCTATATCGTCTTTCGTGTAATCGCCATAATTATTATAGTAATATTTCAACTCACCTATGCTATATTCAATCATCGTCTGTATATTTATATATTTATGTTATATTTATATATATATTCGATTGTAAGATCGTCATTATATCTTTATAATATATTTATATAAAATAAGTATATATTATGGGCTTGGCAAAGAAGAATAATATTAGTAAAAACATGCGAGTATGTAAAGGCAGTCGAAGCAGTCGACATGGTAAATTATTGAGAGGTGGTACAGATGGCTCTGGTGATAACGGCAGTATATTTAAAGTTACAACATACAAATATTTACACTCTGTATTAATATTGATATCATATTTATTATTTATATTATTTACTTTGTTATTTGCGAATGCCCATATTTATTTACATAAAATTAGTATAGAAGATCAAAACCCCAGCGATTATTATAAACTGAGAGACATGCCTATATTCGAGTATTTAAAAGCAAATAACTTTCTTATGTTAGATAAGTTCCTATTAAATGCCAATAGCAGTCTGAAACCACCTTCAATAATATTTTGGACAATTGTAGGGATTGTGCTTGGTAGCCTTATACTTTTAGGTATTCATTATTGGTTTTTATCAAAGAATTCTGAGCTTCTTGAATATAATAAATATATTAAATTTGAAGAATTTATAATAATAAGTTTTCCATATTATTTTATAATTATTATAGCTATCATGTTTAATACAATTCAAGTTATAAATATAGGAAAACTCAAAGAAATTAAAAAGGGAGTTGACGATGCTGTTGACGAAAATATTAAGAATAAAAAGGCTATCATAGCTAAAAATACAAAGGAAAATTTACAAAATATTAAAAACACTTTACATAAATATATATCCGGTACCGCTGGTACCAAAGGCTTAGTCATAGATGAATTTGAAGAATATAAGGAGAAAGTTGATACCATTAATGGTATCAAAATTGATATCAGTACAATAATCAATATATATAGGGAAAACTCTAAAAAAAAATTGGATGATGAAAATTATAAGGAATTTTCCGATAAACCATTTTATGATAAGCAGTCTGAAAGAAAATATATGAACTATATTGATGAATATTTTGATTTGCTAAAATATAATAAGGATAATAAGATTGAAGATGATTATTATACAGACCTTTATTTATTAGGATTAATAGATTATGTTGAAAAAAACAGGAGATTCATGGAATACAGGGGATACAGGGAAAACATGAAAGTAGAAGGGTTAGAAAAAGAATTATGGCAAATTAATTCATATATGAAAACTTATTATGGAAGTATTATTTCATTCTATTATCTATTATGTTCGTCAATATTATTAGCTCTTGTAATATCTGATAATACTACAAAGATGGTGATTGTAAGTTTAGCAACTATTCCGAATGGGATTGCTATCCTTTTAGGTATAGGAAGTTTAGCTTTTCTATATTTTGCTGTATTATAAATATAGCGTTTGGGAATAATAGCATTATAAAAATAAATTATTTAGTTAGTATTATTAAGAAGATAATATATTATCTATATGAATAGTAATAAAAAAGTGGCAACAACAGCAGCAAAACCAGCAGCCGCAAAACCAGCAACAACAGCACCAGGAAAAGCACAAACAACAGCAGCAACAAAACCAGTATCAATAGCAACAGGAAAAGCAGCAACAGCAGCAAAACCAGTATCAATAGCAACAGGAAAATTACCAGCACCAGCAGCATCAACAACAGCACCAACAACAGCACCAACAACAGCACCAACAACAGCAGCATCAAAACCACAAGCACCAACAACAACAACAGCAGCAGCAAAACCACAAGCACCAACAACAACAGCATCAACAACAGCAGCAGCAAAACCAGCAGCAAAACCAGCACCAAAACCAGCAGCAGCACACGAAACAGATCTTGAAGCACTCAAAAATAAAGTGAAGAAAGCGAAATTAAATAAGGAAGTAAAAGAAAGTAAAGATGTTAAGTTCAAGCTACAGACAGAACTATATATGTTGTCTAATGAAATAACTGAACTAAAAACAGATGGAGATAAAGATATATTTGCGAAAGATTATAATATTAGATTAGATTATATTATTAAACTATTATTAGAAAAAGAATATAATGGTAAGGTTTCAGAGAGTATTATTAATCTTGTAAAAGATAGTAAAAGTATTGTAAAAGGAAATGAAGGTAATGATGTATATAAACTGGAAAATATAAATAAAAAAGCGTATTTAGAATATTTAATTAATAATATTGTATATGCGATTACCTTGAGTGATGTCATAACAGATGAGTGTAAATATGTAGAAGAACTTTTCAAGTTTAGACATATGAAAATTGTGAAACATGATGGCAACAATATTCCCCCCAATATAAAAAATGAGGCAAATAGCGCATATATAACATTAAACCATATAGTAAGTATAAAAACACAATTCGCAAGTAATGATAATAAAGTTAAACAGTTTTACTTAAATTTAAACAAGTTAATTTATGATTTAGAATATAAGGTATTAAATAACATTAAAAATAGTGTCAAAAGCACACAAAATACAAAGGAATTAATAAAACAGTTTGAAAAGAAACTTGCCGAGTATAGTGATTTAAAAGATCAAATTAATATTTATAATGTAGTAAACAACACATATCAAATATATAAGAGTTTATATTGTTGTTTGAGCATATATCTTCAAATATGTTTAGAAAACAAGATTATTGAGAAGGAAAACGAATTAGTGTTAGTAAATCAGAAAATTACAGATTTACCTGGTGATAGCTCGATAACAGACATATTAAAAAGTTTTAAAGAAGGTATCGATAATATAATAAAAGAAGGGAAGCAAACCAAAGGAGAGTTGGAAAATTTAGGAGATACAGTAGAATCTTATATTGGTACTGCTAAAAAATACAAAGAATTCTTAAGAATATACAATAATGGTATTAATTTTAAAGAAATTGTGAGAAAGCTTGATTCATTAAAAGATAATATGATATTTAAGACTGTCTCTGAAATAGAAGAGGTAAAGAATATATATGAAGATGCTAATAAAAAAATAAAAAATTTTCTACAAAGGGATATTGATAAGATTAATACCATACCTATTAGCAATTATAATGTTAGTGATTTTCTTGAAACTATCAAAACAATAGATGTGTTAAAAGAAACTGCCAATAATAATGCCACTACCGTAATTGAAATCATGAAACAACAAAGTGCTACTAAAGGTATGAAAATAGTATTTGATGAATTACTTTTAGCTATTCGGGATAATATTAAGAAGAACGAGGAATTAATAAGTCCTTCTAAACTGGAAGCTCGTGATAAAAGGGCTTTTAAAGCCAAAATAGATGAAGAAAATATTTTTTTAAACAAAGAAGACGAAGAATTAAAAAAAGATTTTGATACGTATCAAAATACAATAAATAATTCTTTGAAAAATCAAAATTATAGTAATATTACAGATACGTTTCATAAGAAATTACATGATATAATAAAAAATAAAATAAAAGGGGTTTTAGATCATTATTTTGCTGTTAATAATACCATTTATAAGATTAATATATTGGATATTGAAAAAATAATAATTATTGCTGATAAAAAGGTAAATGGTGCTGAGAATGGATCAAATTTTTATAAAATTAAAGAGGATACTAATATTAAAGGAATTATAGACGCTATTAAAGACGCTATTATAGACGCAAAAAAATATATAGATGAAGAAAATAATTTACTAAAAAGTACAAGTAAAAATAAAGAAAATATAGCAAAAATAAATGCTATAATAGATAGACTGGCAGAAAAAAGAAAGATAATTCTTAAAAAAGATCAAGATCTTGATAATGCTATTCCAGTAGCCGAAGCAGCAGCAGCAAAAGCATCAGACGCAAAAGTAATAGAAAAAAAAAAATTATTTGAACAAGAAACAAGATTAGCAGCAGCAGAAAAAGCAAGATTAGAAGAAGCAAGATTAGAAGAAGCAAGATTAGAAGAAGCAAGATTAGAAGAAGCAGAAAAAGCAAGATTAGAAGAAGAAAGATTAGCAGAAGAAGAAAAAAAAAGATTAGCAGCAGTAATTACAATTCAATCTAATTTCAGAAGAAAGTTAGCAAGAGAACAAGCAGCAAGAGAACAAGCAGCAAGAGAACAAGCAGCAAGAGAACAAGTAGCAAGAGAACAAGCAGAACAAGCAAAACAAGCAGCAAAAGCATTAGCAGAAGAAGAAAGAAAAAAAAGAGAACAAGCAGAACAAGCAGCAAGAGAACAAGCAGCAAAAGCAT
>Ga0114979_10000033_pt1 | contig 91602 bp, 74 predicted proteins | sample S_140625_EF_Meta_FD_87315 | JGI IMG/M metagenome (GOLD analysis project Ga0114979, IMG submission 87315) | Freshwater microbial communities from Lake Simoncouche, Canada to study carbon cycling - S_140625_EF_MetaG | ecosystem: Environmental > Aquatic > Freshwater > Lake | place: Lake...
CTTCTTCAACAGGAGCAACTTCCTGAACAGGAGCAACTTCTTCAACAGGAGTTACTTCCTGAGCAGGAGCAACTTCCTGAACTGGAGTTACTTCTTCAACATGAGCAACTTCCGGAACAACTTCTTCAATAGGAGCAACTTCCTGAACAGGAGCAACTTCTTCAACAGGAGTTACTTCCTGAGCAGGAGCAACTTCCTGAACTGGAGTTACTTCTTCAACAGGAGCAACTTCTTCAATAGGAACAACTTCTTCAACAGAAGCAACTTCTTCTATAATGTTAAGAACTGGAACAACTTCCGGAACAACTTCTGGAGTTACTTCTTCAATAGGAGCAACTTCTTCTATAACGTTAAGAACTGGAACAACTTCTGGAGCAACTTCTTCAATAGGAGCAACTTCCATTTATAATATTTATAAATATAAAAAATATTATAAATTTAGTTTAATATACTAAATATATTAGTAATAGATGCATTACTTTCTAACTCTATTTATAGCATGTTGTGCTTGAGAGTTATTAGCACCTCCATAACTCCAGTCGTTAAAATTTTTATTTAATGCTTGTAACTTCTTAAATCTTATATAATCTGACCCAGCATGAACAAATTTAGGATTACCGGAATACATTGCTTTTCCATTTTGACCACTTGTTCCATCACCTCTAACTTGTAGTCTTGACAAATTATTTCCACCTACTTGATTAGACTCTTGTCCATAGATTATATTTGTTGGAACGTTATTATTAGTTATAACATCTCCGGCGTTATAAGCGGTTCTAAAAGGACCTAATACATTTTTACTGTAAGTTAATGGAGACGAGGAAAGACCACTGTTATACATATTACCAAAAGCACGTGATAAATATTTGCGACTTAATGACCTGTCGTTACCTCCGTCCATTGATCCATGTAACATAGGCTGCCCAATATTTGATTTTCCGCCAAGTGAGTTTTTATCAAATATCATAATATATTATTACTATATATATTATATTTTATTTTTAGAAGAATAAAGAAAAATAGAAATAGAAAAATAGAAAAATAGAAAATAAAGAAAAAAAATATTACTAAATAATTATTTTTATAAATAGTTTTTTCTATTTAAACAAATTTACTCACACATAATTCGCGGAGCAATGTTCATTGTAATTAATTCTTGAAACATAAGTTTGCAAGCATATGGTATTTCCACATATTTAAAATCATTTCTATTTCCACACGTATTACAATAATGAATATGCTCTTTATTATTAAATGAAGCAATCAATCCGCATTTATTACATACAAATACGCTAAATGCGTCAGAGGCATCATAAATTCGCCCTTTTGTAAATCGAGAGGCACCGTGTGAAATCATACAATCACGTTCCATTTCTCCAAATCTAAGACCACCATCACGCGACCTACCTTCGGCTGGTTGTCGAGTTAAATTAACCATAGGACCGATAGATCTACTATGTTGCTTATCATTTACCATATGCTTAAGTCTTTGATAAAAAGCAGGACCAATAAATATATTCATTGTTAATTGCTCACCAGTGAGCGCATTATACATTAGCTCATTTCCTTTTGATTCATATCCTAAATCATTGAGCTTACCAATAATATTAGAAATGTCAAATTCTCCAAAACTGGTTCCATCACCAAATAAGCCCAATTCAAGTAATACCTTACCAAGCAAAGTTTCTTTTAACTGAGCAATCGTCATACGACTTGGAATAGCGTGTGGATTAATAATAATATCAGGCTTTAAACCATTTGCTGTAAAAGGCATATCTTCTTCGGGAATAATATTGCCAATTGTTCCTTTTTGTCCGTGACGGCTTGAAAATTTATCTCCAATTACCGGTTTTCTAAAATTACGAATACGAACTTTGCAAAAGTTATATCCATCTCCGTTTGTTTCAATATAATTCTTGTCTACATAACTTTCTTCGTGTGTTCTATATGAAACAGAACCATCACTAAATTTAACGCTTTTTGTAAAATCATTTTTATTTTCTTTAATCGGAATTACTTTACCAATAATAATGTCGCGGTCCTCAATTAGAGTATTTTCTTTCATAATTCCTTGCGAAGTTAATTTATCATAGTTACCAAATTTAATATTCTTGGTTTTAGTTTTATCGGGTTTACATCTGATTTCTTCCGTTCCAAATAATTTTTTATCTTCATCTTTCTCTGTATGATATATTGTTGCTAAAAATAGTCCTCGATCAATAGCGCCTTTATTGAATAATAAGGAGTCTTCTTGATTATATCCAGTATGACTAGCAATAGCAACTATTACTTGCTGACCAGATGGAATATTATTTAATTTGATAATATTCATTATACGCGTTTCTACAAGAGGACGCATAGGATATGTTAATACATAGGCAGTCTTGTCCATACGATTATCGTAATTAGTTACATACATTCCAATAGCTTGTTTACCCATAGCAGATTGGTATGTATTACGAGGAGATTGATTAGAGTCAGGAAAAGGAATACACGATTCTAAAATTCCAAAAATAGTGCTTGGATGAATTTCACAGTGACTATAATGATAAATATTGTTATGATTAGCGCCGGAGCTATTGTTATTGTTTAATAAATCAACAGGTTTCATAGCAATCATTGCATTATTTTGTTCATATGAGTCAACATATTCAATAATCGAGTCTTCCAATTTAATTCCTACAACCAAATCATCCCAATTTAGTTCATCATCTTTAATTCTTTGAATAAGTGAATTAGTATATAAAATCTTATTATGTTTCACTTTTAATAATGGACGCGTAATACGTCCCGCATCATTACAAACTCTGATTTCTTTAAGTTTGCTATTAAATATAATTGAGGTGTAAATATTGATAATACCTTTATATTTTTTATCCTTTAAAATATTATAAACTTTCTCTGGTTCGCTTGTAAATCCAACCCAAGAACCATTAATAAATACTTTAGCAAAGTTATCTAAATCTTTATATGAACCATTATATGTGTCGAGCGATTGAATAATAGGTAATATATAATCATAAAGTCCTGAGCTATTAGAATTAATGGTAATATGTGCTAAATAAGCCAGATTTTTAACAACACCAACAGATTGCCCCTCTGGTGTTTCTGCTGGACATAAAAATCCCCAGGTCGAATTGTGCAGTCGTCGAGGAGGGACTAATTTACCGCTTTTGTCAATTGGTGTATTGACCCGCCTAAGATGACTTAGACTTGATAAATATGTAAGCCTGTTTAATACTTGAGCAACACCGACTTTATTGCTATTAATTTGCTTAATACCAAAATCGCCTGTTGCTAAGGCACGTTTAATGCCTTGCTCAATAGTTGTAGATTTGATAATCTTATAAATATTTGTTTTTGTAATAATATTTTCGTAGTCATCATTCGATTTCCAAGATCCATTATTTATTTCACGAATAATTTGCTTTTTCATATCTTTGACAAGCTTATTGAAATAATTACGTAGTAAATTATTTAATAGAGGTCCTGTTAAATCAACTCGCTTATTCATATATGAGTCGCGATCGCTTTCTTGTAACCAACCGAATGAGGTTTGTAGTAACATATTTGTCATATAACCTAACATATATATTTTTTGCTTTTCTGTCTTACAGTGAGGAAATATATCATTGCTTAATACTTCCATAGCAAAATCATATTTCTTCTTTGTACCGGTTTCTTTATCCATATTCATTGGTGTATAAATTACGTTATTAACAATAAATTTAATAGCCGACTCTTTTGTTATATACTTATTCGCATCAATAATAGATGCTTTAAGTGAAAGCAGCATTTTTTTCATATTTTCATTGTCAATATTTAACATAATTAGCTCACAAATTTCTTTATCGCTAATAATATCTAATGCTCTAAAAACTATAAATAATGGAATAGGAATTTTAACACGCGGAATTTGTAGATAAATCGCAGTTCCATATCCATTATTTCTGGAAGCAATGTAAAGAGTGATTTGTTTAGGAGAAATACATTTCCAGTCAGGTATACACTTCATTTCTGCCTTCCACGACCATTTATTGTTATTTTTCTCAATATTATAACAATAAATTTGATTTTCGGCTGCACGTTCTTGACTAATGCAAGTTTTCTCTGAACCGTTAATAATAAAATATCCTCCTGGATCCATATAGCATTCACCTGTTTCATTGTGATCTAAATGTTTGTATTGATTTAATACACATAAATCAGACTTTAACATAATTGGAAGCTTTCCAATATGCACATTTTTAATTTTCTTTTGATAATTTAATACATTATTATAATTTTCACCATTGCGAACAGTATATTTAATATTTAAATCAATTGTCATAGCCGATGAATACGAAATATTACGTAATCGCGCTTCTTGTGGAAACATAATCTTTGTTGATCCGTTGTTTTCATAAATCTGAGGGCGATATATCGAAAAGTTTTCAAATGTAATTTCGATTTCTAATCTGTGCAAATTATGTTCTTTGATATAATCATGATCGGAACAAATATTTAAGGGATTAAACATTTCAATCGTTTGTTGAATTTGATTATTTACGAAATAATTATATGACTCCAATTGATGCTTAACTAACTGTTTTAAATGTTTATGCTTAAAATACGATTCGATGAGGACCCAAGGAATTTCCGATTTAGGAACATCCACATCCGATTTAGGAGTATTAAAATCCATAGTATTATAATTATACTTACTAACTGCTAATTAATAAATCAAAATCAATTTTTAAATAAAATTTGGTTAATTATTATTATTTTAAATATTATTACTATTTTAAATAATAAAATAAAATTAATATGTCATCACCAAAAATATTAAAAATAAATCCTGCATTATTCAAATTTGGCCGTGATAAAAAAAGTTCAAAAAAAGAGAAGAAAATAAAACCGGTTGATGATAAAAATAGTTCAATGAAAACTAATAAATTAAAAAAGGAATTATTGAAAAGAGTGAAAGATTATCAAAAAACTAAAGAAACAGCAACGTATAATGAAGAGAAAAATAAAGAAACCAATTTAGCAAAGCAAGACACAAATTTATTTAGTGCAGATGAAACTAACAATACCGATTTTGAAAGAGAATTTAACAAATCTCTCACATTTTTACATGAATTATCGAAAAAAAAGAAGGCAATTCGTAATAAATCAATGAAGGCAGTCCCACATATAGATGTAAATATAGAATTACCTAAAGACAGTCTTATGTATAATAATGTAAAAGTAAAAACACCCACACACGGTTGCTTAAAAAATGGAACATTACCAACTTTTAGAGAAGCGAATAGAACACAAAAAAACAATACAACTAATCCTGGAAAAAGATTAATCATTGATTTGGGTAATAATAAATATTTTGAATGTAAAGATCCTATATTAGATAATAACATTAATATAGAAAATCAACCAATTCAACCAATTCAACCAATTCAACTAAAAATTAAAGAAGAACCTCAAGAAATACAAACAACATATATAGAGCCTCAAGTAAAACCTATAATATATTCATATGAACCTAAAGAAGCTAAAGAAGCTAATGAAGCTAAAGAAACAACTCTCTCAGATATTAGCGTGGATACAACGCCATCTAATACAATAGTTTCTTCAAGTGAGAATACTATTGATTTGCATATTCCAAAAATAAATAGAATAACAAGAACATATAAATATACTTTAGGGAAAAAAAACGGGAGCAAACATATAGGTTTATTGGTAAAAAATAGAGAAACACAAAAAAGAATTAAACAAGAGGTTGTTCAACTAAAGCAGCAACCAATTCAAGAAGTTAAAAATTATTTACGCACTAAGAATCTTATAAAACTTGGTTCTCAAGCCCCCAATGATGTATTGCGGAAATTATATGAAGATAGTATATTAGCAGGCGAAGTAACAAATAACAACGCAAGCAATTTAGTATACAATTTTATGAATTAATAAAAATTAACTGTTATTTCTTATTTAATAATTTGAATATTATAATTATTATAAAAATAGAGAACCCTATATAATACGATTTTACTAAAAATTCATCTTGGAAATTTACTACATTCAGCGCGCTTTCAAAATCTGATGCTCCTTGTATTTTATCCATATTTTGATATATTATATTTTCACTTATATTATTGTTATTGAAAATATTTAAATTAGTAAAAGATTCATAGCTAATGGTGGGTGGTATCTGTGGTTTGCGTTTTTCACCAGTAAAGAGAGCTACATCTATATCTTCAATATCATCTAAAGATAAATGTACATAAGGACTTGTTCCGCTATAACTATTTGCGTCATTTTTAGAATCAATCACATGACAATCTAATTGAACAGCCATACAATAAGGTTTAGTACTTCCTGTAAATGATGTCATAATATTACTCACACTACCGCCTATTTTTCCTGCACTTGCGAAGGTTGATGGTATTAGTCCATTTACGTCATTTTGAGGTCTTCCTCCTGTTAGTATACCTCCAATAGTATCAGCATTATTCATATATTTATGTAAATATGCTTCTCCAGAAATTGTTCCTGTAACTGGATCTACAACTCTACATTTTATATCTGTTTTTAATATATATCTATTACCAATAAGTCCAACACTCTGATTGTTTAAACATTCATCAGCTGTACCTGGTGTAGCATCTAATGTTAAATACTCAACATAATTCATTAATCCTGATAATACATTCCCTGTATTAGTCATACTCAATGGGTCGCTTGTAACCATAGGACCCACCATTTTTTCCGATGGTTTTATACAATAAGAATATGGATGTTGAATACCGAACCCTTTCGAAATACACTTATTAGGATCACTACTTGGCATTTAAGTATATATATAATTAAATGAATATATTAATATATTAATATTTACTAATATTAATATTTACTAAAAACAACAATATTAGTTATAATATTTTATAATTAGCTAATTATATTATTCTATATTATTTATCATTTTTGTATTTCTTGCATCTTGGTTTGTTGACCTATGTTCGGCTTCTTTTTGTTTATTATCAGATTCTACTCTATTTTTTGTGTTTTCATTATTTTTTTTTTGGTCAGCATTAACACTTATACCTTCAATAATATTTGAATAAGTATTAATAAAATAAACTATTAGTAATGCTAATAATAATATTACTATAAGAGCAAATGATTTTTCATATATCTTAAATGGTACTTGTATTTTTGTTCTCATATATATTTTATATTATATAAATTTATATTTTATATTATATAAATTTATATTTTATATTATATAAATTTATATTTTATATTATATATTTTATAATTTTATATTATATAATTTTATATATAATATAAATGAAACTATTTTTTAATCAAATACAACCAAATATATCGTGGAAAGCCTCTTCTAATAACAATGTAACAATTATTCCTAAAAATATTAAAAATGAAATACCAGACAATACAAATATAACTGCCCCTTGGAGCGAAGATTGTCCTGTTAAAAAATATAGATTTAATGCTAACCCTATTAAACACTATAGGAAGCAATATGTAAATTTAGACTCTAAAAAAAATACATTTAGCAATCTATCTTTAATAGGAAGCATGGATAAACCAGGAAATAACATAGTGACACAGAATTTGACACAAAATAACTCAAATAACAATAGTTATTGTGATGATCCTAATAATAATATTAACTCAAGCACAATAACATATATACAAAATAACAGTGATTGTAAAATACTAAATAGTGATAAATTTTATGATGAGAATTTAAATAAAGTAATATGTACCTCATTAAATCCATCAGCATTAGTAATTAAACCAGGAACTACAAAACTTTCTACAGAGTATTCTTCGTCGCATAGAGAACTGTTATATAAAAATAATAAGACATTTATACAAAATCTACCATCGCGAGGACTTTCACATTTTGATTGTACTTCAAATTGTGTTGTATATAATCCATCTAATACAAAGTATCAAACGCAAGGACCAATCACCTCGAGTGCAAGAATAACAAGTTTAAAATATGATTGTATAGATTGTCCTAAAAAATCGAATATTAACAATTGTCCTCCTAATATGTCATTGGCTGAATGTGAAAAATTAACTAAAGTGTTACAATCTCCTGCGTGTTATGGATGTATTAATGAACCAACAAAAATTCGTCGTAAACGAATTAATATATTAAGATAAAGATTCATTCATTTAAAGATTCATTCATTTAAAAATTCATTCATTTAAAAATTCCTTATTTACAGTAAAATTGTGCTTTCTACACCAATTTATTGATTTTTGCATATTAATATTTATTAACATATTCAATTTATTAAAATATTTATTTATAAATATTTCTTTAGTGCTTATAGTATGATCTTTAGTACTTTTAATAATACTAATATTATCTATAGAATTTTCAAAATCTACTAAATCAAAATCCAGACTTTCTGGAATAATTATATCATAACTATTATTTTTTACAATATGTCTATCAATCGCATCATTCTTTTCTATAATATTCTTTTCTATATCATTCTTTTCTACATCATTCTTTTCTATAATATTCTTTTCTACATCATTCTTTTCTACATCATTCTTTTCTATATCATTATTATCTATAGTATGTGAATAAATCTTATTTGATATATTTAAATATTTTAGGATTCCATTATAATTATTATAATTAAGTAAATTATATTCAATATTTAACATTTTTAATTCGCGTATTAAACCAAGCGTATTTTTAATATTTTCTAATTGTTGTTGGCCATATATAGCATTAATTTCTTGTAATTTCGTAATAAATAATTGATTAAATTCAATATTAAATAAGCTATAAATATTTTCTACTTGATTAATCAAGATGTCAAAGTTCTCTATTATATTAGAAATTATTCTCTTATTATTATTTTTATAATTTCTACAAATGATATATTTCTCAGAATTTGCACTTCTACTTGTATTGGGTTTAAATATAAATACATTTTCATATAAGTTACACAATAAATATATAACTTCTATAGTTTTTATTTTAAATATGTCAAAAATTTTAAGGACAAAATGACCACCTTTTTTCTGCATAATTAATGCATAAAAAATTTGCGATAATATTAATTTAAAAGATACGTCTTCTTGATTATTAAAATCAGACGAGAAATCAAATCCACCATCGCCTGTAATATAATCCATAGACTTAGCATATTTCTTATTACAATAAATTAAATTCTCTTTTAAAAATAGGTCGCCGTTTTTAGAGGCACCATATTCTAACTTAATATTTTTATTAGAGTTTAATATATGTGAGGCTTTTTTCCACGATGGAATATTAATATTGTCATTTATTAAAGTCATACCATAATAAACGTCATTTGTATTTTTTCTTTTATAATTAAAAGCCTCAATAAATCCCCCAGGACCTTCTGCCAAATGAAATGATTGTATTGGAGTTCTATCATTTAAAAAATCAAATGTATTTATCATTTCTATCATTTTGAAAAAGGATCTTGATAATGGTTTATATTTGCATAAAGATACTTTATGATTAGGAACTATAGTATGTATATATTCATATGGATTAGTAATTTTTTTCATAATATCCCAATATTCACTATATTCATCTATTGATTGTTTTAAAATAAGTAAATAATTATGCAATGAATTACACAATAAAAGCTCTTTTTTTAGTATGCAGCTTTTTAAGTCGTTTTTATATATTATATTAAAATCTAAATTTAGATTGTTTAAGTTAGGTAAGTTGATATATGTCATAAAATGGTTTTGCTACTAACATAATATAGTTTTAAATGTTTATATAATTATAAAATTATATAAATGTTTTATAAAAATGGAATAAAAAATAGAGAAATAGAGAGAAAGAGAGAATCAATTTTATATTTTATATTTTATACATATTCTTCTTAGGTCTAAGCTTTCTTGGTTTGTGTTTTTTGTAATTTCTTTTCTTCTGCTTTTTTAGATTTCTCAAGTTCTTTTAGTGCTTGCTTTTCTTGTTGGCTTTTCAATTTTTCTTCAAGCTTAAGTTTTTTGGTTTGCTCTGTTAAGTTCCTTTTTTCGTCTTGTGATAATTTGATTTTAGCAGAGGGTTTCTTAACTTCTGATTGTTGTATTTGCTGATCTAAAATCTGATTTTCCTGTAAATATTTTTCAGCTAATTTTTTAGATTTTAGATCAATAGTCTCCTTGATATTAGTCTCTAAATTAGCGTCAATTATATCAAATTCTTTAATAGACGCGTCTATTACATCCTTCTCTTGCGCCTCCTGTTTTTTACTAATTAGTTCATCTGATTCATATTCAACATTCCTTATTTTTTTGAATATAAAATAATTGTTTAAAAATGAAATTTGCTTTTCTTCTGCGCTTAAATTTAAAGCACTGCCAAATTTTTTCTCCAAATATGGAGTTTTCTCAACTTCCATCTTCATAAAATTATATAATTGCTCAAAATTACCCATTGAATTAGGTAGATTTAATTGCTTATATTCAGTTTCGCTTAATAATACAAAGCCATTATTTTCCATAATTCGCAACAAATATTTATAATTTACTAAATATTCTCTGAAAGTTTTGTTAATTGTTTCCTGATAAATATCAATACCGTAACCTAATGAGGTTTCATCATCAATAAAATCAGCGGCTTCATATTTTTTAGTGAGTTCCCATATTTTGTTATTATTTTTAAATATACTAATAGATTCGTTAATTTTTACAGAATTTAACATATTAAATATTTTGTGTCCATCATAACAAGTTCCAATAAAATAGCCTTCTAATGCTGTGCATTCTTTTACATTCTTAATAAATCCATTCAATTTAACTTCACTTTCGAACATATAATGAATAGCAAACTGAATAGAGCTAACGTTAAATCCGTTTTTAGCAATACCATAATTAGCATATACTCCTTTTCCTAACATGACTTCATTCTTTGTTCCCTCCCCAAAAAGAGCCTTACTAATTTGCTTCGTTTTATCATCATAGAATGCGGAGCCATCTTTAATATTAAAAATACTATTTCCATGTAAAAACAATGCTTTCGGTATAATATTTAGTTGTTGCGCATAATTTAAATAACGAGCACATACGCCGTCTAATCTATTTTCAATGTTATCTTTGCTAACATCTATACCTAATACAAAATTTAGATTTGCAGCTACCCATTTAGGTAAATCACCACCTTTACCGACTGCATAGTCTATTAGTGAATGTCCAGATTTTGATACTTTATTAATCAACATATTTTTAACATATAAATTGTGGAAATCGCGCAGCGACTTTGTTTCAGATGTTTTAGAAAATTTATTATAATAAACATCTTCATCAACATTGATTGTTACTCCATTACCTGATGTTAAGATTGATTCGCTTATTGGATTATGTATTGATTGCCAATTTGCATTAGCTACGTGATAAGCATTGCCGAAATTTTTACCTCCAGAGCGCAATTCGCTTGTTTTATCATAACGAATGCGAAGAGGTTCCCATTTCCAGAACTCAGGTTTATTAACATTATAAGCAAACTCAACAATAATATTGTCTTCTATTTCCTCGCCTTCAGTTGTATAAATTTTGAGATTATTAGACTCGTCTAATTTACCCATTATATTACATAGTCCTGCGTTTATATCATTGGGATTAGTTGGATAAAAGCGCGCTGGTTTATAATTATTTGCATAGCTATCTTTATTATAACGCTTAATGCTATTGTTAATAATATCATTGTAAGGATTAATATAGCCGTGTTTTCTCTCATCAAATCCTATATTTAATATTAATGTATAATAGCTCTGTATTTGGTTATATGAAGTTAGATCTTGCCCTTCATTATTTAATGTGCCTACAAAATTTGCTCCTAATTCATTTTTTTTAAATTTTACCAAGAAATCAATAGTATTGTATTCAGGTGGTTTCCATTTAAATGATTGTACCCACGTATTTTTATAATTTGGAGCGACTATACCGGTTTGGGTGCTTGAAACGCCTGTATTTGCTGGTGTAAAAATTAATCCATCAGTATTATATTCATATAATCCTTCTTTAATATTATTTAAAATTGCACTACAACCATCAAATATTTCAGTGCCGTAAAATTTCTTGACAACTATTCTAAGATGTATATTTGGATTGTTTGTAATTGATTTTAGTTCTATTATTTTAATAGCACTATTTAATATATTAAGACGATAAGCAACGGGATTTTCTTTTATGCTTTTATCTTCTCTATTAGCATCTTCAATAACTGCCAGCTTATGTACTTTAATAAATGGCAGTCCTGTAACATTTTTTCCGCCTAAATAATATATATCAAAACAAGCATACATATTTATAAATTCGCCTTGCTTATTATGTAATACGTGTTCACCGTCTATAATGCTATTGAAAAGTTCTTTTTTCTCAGTATAGCATCCTGTAAATTGAAAATTTACAGTATTAGGAATAAAATACAGTCGCCCGTCAGGTGAAATATACAATAATTTTCTTGTTCCATCTGCCTTATCTGTTACTGTATAATTGTTTCTAATATTGGGAATAGAACTGTTAGTATCGTTTATTTCTGACTCAGGTAAAAGATTGATCATTTGTAAAGTGGATGAGGAAGGACCAATATGATCTTTAACATTAATAGTCATATGTTGTTTATAGTCGGAGCCTTTTATTAATTTCAAATATTCTTGACTCATATTATTAATCTCGCTAATAGTAACAGGATAATTGGTATCTTGTAATCCAATTAAAATATATTTAATAACTTTTCGCAAATTAGTATATAAAAATTCTTTGCTTGCGGCTAATTTATTTAAGCTAATAAATTCATTATTTAATTCAATCTCTATTTCAAAGTTCTCCAATGAATTAAAGACCTCTGAATCTTTAATGTTAAATTGTTCAATAAATTTACCTTCGTGTGTTTTAGATGTTTTCACAATACTGCAATGAACTAAGAATGGTAATTGTGGATGTTTGTATTCATAACGCTTAATGTATCTAAATACTTTTTTAATCGAATTCCATTTATCTTTTAGTTCCTCTATAGAACTGTGTGTTAGTGCAAAGTTTTGCTCTACTTGATAACACACGCGGAAATTATAATCGTCAAAATCTAAAGGATATAGCATAATTTTGTCATTTTTGAAATAGTCTTTTTGAACAAAAGAGAGATTTTGTTCGTCTAAAATTCCAGAAAAATTGTTCAATTTGCAATAGCTTTGTATATTTGGTAGTCCTGTTATTTGTGTTCTAATATTAGACAAATTGCTTGCATTCATAATTTTTAACTGATAATTTTCATTATTTAATTTAAAATCATAGTTAAGAAGGCTTTTTATAATATTATAAAATTCGACCTTATTTATATTTTTAATTTTTTTTGTTCCAAAGCGAACCTCAAATTCAGGGTGTATATTTTCAGGAAATCGCGCATAACTGGATAAATATATATCAATATATTTTACAAATTTCTCACTAAGTTCGTCATTAAGACTTTCATTAGGCTTAGTTTCTTTAGGCTTAGTTTCTTTAGGCTTAGTTTCTTGTGTATTATTAGTTACTGTGTTATTAGTTACTCTGCTTTTACTCATAATTAATATATAATAGTATTTATTATTTATTATTTATTAATAATAAATAATATCAATTTTGTTAAAAATATGGAAAAAATATGAAAAAAAATATGAAAAAAATATGAAAAAAATAATAACTCAATGAACTAATATAACAGAGAAAAAATGGAACCCTCATATTAGTTGCCTTGCTTGTCTTTAAGTCAGTTTCTTAATTATATTCTCGTATAAATCTTGCTTTTTCTTTTTCTTACCATGCTCATCAAAAATCGTTATGCTTAATTTAATAGCTATATTTGTTAAATCGCTTAAATTATAACTACTAAACGCTTTAATTGGTTTTTCAATACTTTCAATATTATAATAACTTTTTAAAATAGTTTGCAGTTCTTCTTCAGTATATGAGACTAATTCAACATCAAAATTGTTAAATGCTTCGCTAATTTTAATATTTGAAATTTCTATTAGTTTATAATTTTTAATATTGATAACTTTTTCATCATTATTACTACATAATACGCAATAAGTGTTATTATCTCTTATTACAATTACATTTATTAAATATAATATACATAAGGCATGAAATGTTTTAAAACTAATTTTCTCATTATTTGTTAAATCATCTTCGACACACATTCTTTGTATTTTAAATTCTTTCAAAATATTTTTCTGAAGCCTAATCTTCTCTACACAATTGATTTTAAAATCTTTCATAGTTTTGAATGAATTTATGTTTTCTAAATCGCTATTAGTAAAATTATTCAATAGTTTATAAAATACCCAAAATAATTTGTCAGCAAAATTTTTAGAATTATTAATCTTAATTGGTTCATAATATTTACTAAATTTTTTGGTATATTTTATTTGTATTTGACTTCTTGGAACAGCCATTTTTTCAATAATATTTGTATTTGTATTTGTAGTTGTATTTGTATTTGTATTTATAGTTGTATTTGTAGTTTCGTTGCTCTTTAAATCATATAACATATATTGTTTTAATTCATCTAAATTAATATTTTGTAATAATTCTTCTTTATTTAAACATAACATTTAATAAATAGTATTATTTGTCTTTATTATCTTTAAAATATGTTGTTTGCAAATTTCTTTTCAATTTTTCATCTTTATTAATTTCACTTTCTTGTTTTTTAACAAAATCAATATAATTACAAATTTCCTTATATGTTTTAGGTGAAATTTTATTTAAATTCACAAAAATACCATTACTATTTTCATTTAAATAAACATTGTTTAATTTTAATATTTTACCTATTTCAATGTGATGAAAAAATTCAAGCATTTCAATCGATTTACATAACTTGCTTAAGTCACTCGATTGTATATTATTCTCGTTATTTACAGAATCTATTATATTCGTTTTTAAGGTTATATTTTTTATATTATCCGCATTGTCTGTAATGTCTGTAATGTCCGCATTGTCTGCATTGTCTGCATTGTCATTCATATTATTGAAAAGTATTTAATTAATATTATTAAATACTTTTTAATATTATATCAACTTTATACATTATATTTTTTAATATTTTCAGCAAGAGTTTTAGGTACTTTAATTTTTAATTTGTTATCTGATTGCTTAAGTACTAATGTATCTTTTACCGGTAATGTATCTTTTACCGGTAATGTATCTTTTACCGGTAATGTATCTTGTGCCGGTAATGTATCTTGAACAGGAAACGTTTCAGATAACATATATGATTCCTTGTCCATTTTCTTTAAATCCTTTTTTAATGTTTCATAATTATTAATACTTATTAGTTCAGCAATTACACTAATAAATTTATCATTTAATTCATAGCGCTGACCCAAAATTCTAACTTGTAAAATATCGTTTTCTTTTATATGCGAAAACATTTCATTATTATAATGATGATCGCGTGCTATAAAAATTACATACGGACACGAGCCATCATCAAGGACTAATTCAGCACGAACACCTACTTTTGTTAACGATTTGGCAATACAATTGATGATGGTTGATTCTACAGGATTTGTAATTAAACATTCAAAAACACACTCAAATAAAACTTTATTTCCAAATAATTCACCGCTCGAATATGTGAGTAACTTTACTGTATTATTTTTAATAAACCCCTCCTTTATACATTTATTTTCATTAAAATTTTTGATTTTAGCTTCTAAAATATTATAAATATTATTATTTACTTCATTATAACTTAACACAATTTTCTGTGTTAATAAAGAACGCATAAATATATGCGAATTATCTAAAATTGTTTTATTAGGAAGAGATTTCCGAGTTTGTATTTTAGACATTATGTATTAATATATATAATCAATTTAATCTTTAAAATTATTTCAATTATATAAACAAATAAATAAATAAATAAATAAATAAATAAATAAATAAATAAATAAATAAATAAATAAACAAATTGAACTTTATATTCGAAAAAGAAAAAATTTATAAGTTATTAATAATTGCGTCAGAGAGATTAAAAAACCAACGCTTTCCATCTTTTTTCCGCATATCATATAACCTAAAGAATATCTCTTGAGCAGCACAAAAATAACTTTGATTTAAAGATTTTAATGTATCAATCACGTCTTCTTGAACATCTAAAGAAGTAAAGATTTTTTCTGTGTTTGCTTTTCCAGCTTGGTCGCATCTTGCACCTTTATTTGTTGCAGTTTTTATTTTAAATTCAGTAACTAATTCTTTTGTTATTTTTTTATTAACTGATAAAATTCCAATAACGTGCGCTACTTCCTGTGGCGTAATTTTATTAGTAGCAATAACTTTATCAAAATCATTATAGTCCTCAAATTCACCAATTATTAAAATAATATTAGGAGGTTGTAATTTATCACTTATATTTTTAATTATATATAACGTATAATCTCTAAATTCGCTTTTGTTAGCTATTATTAATGCTTTGGTTTTTCCATCGTTGGATGTTACAATTTTTGAATTAAAATAACTCAATAATTGTTTATTGAATTTGCTCTCTTTATTATAGCTGTTATTTAATAAGTAAATAACAAGCAACACACAATTATTAAAATCTAAATCATCAAGTAATATATTAACTGCTATATTATGAATCTCTGCGTTTGATATTACCTTTTTCTCCTTCAAAATATCCATTATTTTACCATAAAAAATATATTTATTGTCTTTAATAGTCTTAACACCTTTAGCGGGTTGAAAATGAGTAATTATATATTTATAATTATTTTCTAATTCCGTTATACTGGATCTTACGACTTCTTTGTTAGACTCTGACAAATTAGTAAGATCATTATTTGAATACATTTTAATTAGTGATGGCTTTTTTTCTTTCATTGAAACATTTGCTTTAGTAGTTTCGTCTAATTCGACCGTTTCTGAAATATTGAATTTTAAGTCATTGGGCTTTGTTATTAACGCATTAGTGCGCTCAAATATTGTGGCATCATTATTCAAATTTTGAGGTTGAAAAATATACAAGGAGCCGACATTTATTAGTTTACCCAAATTATCATATTTATCTGATATAAGTATATTTTCATTATTAACCAACTCATTAAGAGCATTATTTATATGCTCTAAAGGGTATTCTTTAAATGTTAAAATGTGCTTTATAATATCATTCTTGGTATAAAAGAATTTTTCCTTATACAAATCTCTCAATGCTTTTATAAGAACTTCGTTATTTGTTTTTAAAAATGTTTCGTTATACGAAGAACTGTTTAATTTTGCGTTTGCCCCATATATTTTGTTATAGTCTTCGTTGGAAGGTTTACATGAATATCTACAATCGGCCATATAATCACATAAAGCGCTATATGCTTTAGTGCCTATTGAATATTTAATTGATGAATTGTCAGAAAGAGTAATAGTTAATTCTTTATTCAAAAATTTCTCATCGAATTTTTGCTGCTCATAATTAAGTAAACAATCTATGCTATGCTCTTTGAGTACACGCGTAACCGTTCCAATTACTTTGGCTTTTTCCTCCGCTTTTCTATAAATAAATAAATCTACTGACTCATTATTATTAGATAACATTGTAGAATGCATATATATTTGAACATTTCGCTCAGCAAGAAGAAGATCTTTATGGCTGCACGTTCTTATTGCTCTACCAATAATTTGCTCAATTCTGTTTATATTATACCAAGGCTCTAAAATATGTATTTGTCTAATATATTTAAAATCTAATCCTTCACTTCCTGCTGCTGATAAGAGAATAACTTTCACAATTTCGCCGTTAATATTATTTGTATCAGTACAAGCCTTTAGATCGCTTACTATGTCAGGAGAAATATTGCTGTTTCCACTAATAATAACATATTTTGCACTTTTGAAGCGCCCCTCTTTGCCAAATTCGGACTTTTTCTTATAAGTATTTACGTCTAACTCTTCACTTGGTGGAGTAGCAAATAAAGATTTGTTGCTTCCATAACGAGTAAAACCTGCCGATTCTAACGCAAGCGCAACAGGTATTAGACCCGAGTCAATAAATTGAGAATATATAATAATAGGACCTTGTGAATTAAATAGCGCATCTAATATGGATTTAATCTTAGTACTATATTTCTCTATAACATCATAATCAAATATATTGGTTTTATCAAATTCACCTTTAAATTTGTATCCATATCTTGATTTTGGTGCCTGTGATTCTTGATAACTCATTATATTATTTATGCCTTGTTTTCCTACACAATCTCTAATATTAATAAGTCCGTTTATTTCTTCAATATCAATATTAGCAATAACATCCTGAATACTTTTATAGAGCTCCATTTTTTCTTTAAAATAATTCTCTAATTTACTATTAGGAAATACCATATTTAGAGCTTCTAATGGTTTTTGTAATAATGTGTATCCAAATGTTTCCATTGCATTAATTTTCTCTTCGTCAAACTTTGAGATATTATTTTTAAGGACAATATTATATACAAACTCTTGAAACGGTGATACTTTATTTACGTATATATCAAATAATTCTATTTTTTCACTTAAGCTAACGCCGTTAATTTTTAATTCGGGATATTTAACATTAAGTATACTTCTTGCTTCTGAAAAATTCATCGGCAAAATTCTAAATGGAAAACTTAATGGATTATCGCCTTTAACATAGCTAACATAACCATTTATCTTTCTCTTAAATAATTCAAGACCTACTTCTTCGCCTTTACTATTTACAACAAAACTTCCATCATTATTAAACACGTCTTTAAGCTCTATTTTTGACCTATTATCATTCATATTTAATATATTTACTAAAAAAATGATTTCTTTAAAGTCGTTAAACATAGGTGTTGCTGACATAAATATTAGCTTCAAATTGCTAACATTTTTAACTAAATTCATTAACTCATTAGATACCAATTTATTGCTATTATCTTTAGACTGCCGAATATTATGTATTTCATCAATTATAATTAATCTATTATTGAAATATTTTTGCAGCTTTTTTTTAATCATCATTTTTTTCTTACTATTATTTGGATCATTTTCAAATAATTGATTCGATATATTAGATTTTTTCATTATTAGATTACCGAATTGAGTGTAACCCATAAATAAATAATAATTTGATATAATGTTCTTTACTATTTTTATCACTTTTTCGCGTGATAAATCTTTTTGCATCACATTAATCTCGTTTAATATATTTTGACCTGCGCAATTATTAATTGTCCAATATCCGTTATTAAATTCTAATTTTGTTTCGTCGAATAATTGTAAATAAAAATTTTCTTGTACGTTTGGAGAGGCTACAATAATAATTCTATCATTATAACCCATATATTGTAAATATTTGCGTGTTTCTTCCGCTACACCTATTGCTGAGCACGTTTTACCTGTTCCTAAACCGTGAAATAATAGCAGTCCGTTATAAGGTGTATGTATTGATAAAAAGTTTTTAATGAATTTTTGATATGGAGCCAATTCAAAATCTTTATTACATATTTCATTAGCTTGTTTCTCAAAATCTGCGTCAATACTTATTTTTAGTTTATTTTCCATAAACTCTTTCTTATTTGCTATTTTAATATTAAAAAATTCGTCATCGTGGTGCGGATACAAATATTTATAATGCGTATTTAAAGGATTTTTCAGTTCCTTTGCATTTAATAATTCTATAGCGTTTAAATAGTATTTTAAATCTGTTTTTGTATTAACCTGACTTTCTAATCCTGCCAATTCCGACTTATCTATGCTTATTTTATTTATATTCTCTCTAAATAGCGATGCTAAATATAAATTATTCTTTTCTTTTGACACATATTGTTTTTCATTTTGAATAACGCTTGTATCTTGTGTTTCTGAAGATACTTGTGAATCTGGAGACACTACTTGTGAATCAGGAGACACTACTTGCGAATCTGGAGAAGAAACTTGTGAATCTGGAGACACTACTTGTGAATCTGGAGAAGAAACTTGCGAAACCGGTGCTATAGGTGCGGCTTTCTCTATTGGAAGTGCCGTTTGTTTATCAGCTATTTTTCCTTGTCCAAGTTCATTAATTTGTTGAACCTCTTCTACTGGATCATCTCCTTCTTCTGCCTCTTCAATGTTTTCATCATCGCCGGCATCAGCACCTGGTTCTTCTATTTCTTCTTTTTTATCTTCTATTTCTTTTTCTTCTTTTTTTTCTTCTATTTTTTCTTCTTCTTCTTCTTCATTAGAAATATCTTCTTCCATATTTTCAATGTCTTCCTCGTCTTCTTCTGGTTCTTCTGGTTCCTCTTCTTCTTCCTCTTCTTCTTCGTCGTCGTCATCGTCTTCGTCGTCTTCTTCCTCTTCTTGTTCTTCTTCTTCATTTGCTTCAGTTACCTCTTCCTCCTCTTCTTCATTTGCTTCGTTTACCTCTTCCTCCTCTTCCTCCTCTTCTGCTTCTGCTTCTGCTTCTGCTTCTGCTTCTGCTTCTGCTTCTGCTTCTGCTTCTGCTTCTTCTACTTCTTCTACTTCTTCTTCTTCATTTGCTTCGCTTACGCTTACCTCTTCTTGTCCTTCTTGTTGTATGTTTGATTTATCTTTGCTTACCTTTTCTTCTTTTGGATCTAATAAATTAGATAAAAAATCCATTGCTATATATTAAATATATAGTTTATAAGTTTTTAATAAATTATTTAAATAATTTATAATATTAATTTTTTCATAATTATATTCTCTAAGATAATTATATACATTATCGATAGATACCCATTTAATTTCGGTAATTTCATAAATTTGATAATTATTTTTAGGAATATAATTATTGTTAATTATACCAATAAAGTATTTATGTTTATATGATTTATAATTAGAACCGCTAAATATTTCTTCATATGGAACAATATTGTTAATAATAGCAATATCTTTTTTCTCATATCCTGTTTCTTCTTCAAATTCTCTAAGAGCACAAATTATGTCTTTTTCTTGATAGTTACGGCGTCCTTTTGGAAATCCCCATTCAGGTTCAGTATATTTTTTATCGCATAAATTTATCAAACTTTCTAAATCATAACTTTCTAAAATATTTGAATATCCATTTTTTAGAATCATAAATTTTGCTCTAGATGTTTTCTCTTCGTTTTTATAAGAATTATTCGTGTTATAATTCCATAAATATTGCCATATACTATCAAATTCATTATTTAATATAAATTGTCGCTCATTTATTGTCATATTATTTAATAAATTTGTGATATAATTTTTATCTTCTATGGAATATTTTCCACGCATAAAATCCACGAATGATAACGTGTCTTTGCGTTTGATTATGAAAATCTCAATATTATTTTCTAATTTATTTGTAATAGTATTTAATTTTTTTGTAATCCTTATAGGAATAATACCAATGCTTGTAATAGGAACTTTGCATTGATGAAATAAATGACCGAGCTTACCGCAATTATTACAAAAGATAAATTTTTTTGTATTCATTATAGATTATATATTGTTAATTATATAGTAACTATGTTTTTATATATTATTTTTAACTTTTACTAACACGTATATATGTATAATATGTATAATATGCTATAATAAAATCTATTATATATTAAAAATATAATGAATAATGCAAATGTATTTAATCCTGATATATGGGGTCCTCATTATTGGTTTGTATTATACACAATAGCATTATCATACCCATTGAACGTGAATGAAAGCACAAAGAAAAAATATTATGACCTAATAACAAATATTCCCTTATTTATACCTGTTCCCGATATAGGAAATGTATTTAGTAAATTTTTAGACGCATATCCTGTAACACCTTATTTAGATTCAAGGGAATCATTTATAAAATGGACACATTTTATACATAACAAGATAAATATTTATTTAGGTAATCCAGAAGTATCATATTATGATGCTTTAAATAAATATTATGAGCATTATAAATTAAAAGAACTTAAAAAGAACGAGGAACGAAAAACTAAGCATAAATATGTTTTTGGAAGTTTATTATTAATCATACTAATATTAATTTTATATTTATTATATAATTATAAATAAAATAGTAATATGAAACTTGAACTGCTTATATTATTTATAACGGCACTGGTATTACTTAATACATATTTTGAAGGTAAGTTAATAAATAAACTAAAACAATATGAAAAATATTATAAGATGGCTTTTTTTGCTTTTATTGGACTTTGTGTGTATTTATATATAAAAAAAGATCCGAATAATTACAGAGATCTTGTAACAAACTCAAATGGATATATAAAGTATTTACCAATTGATAGAAATACAGCAAGTATTATTAGCCCAATTATTGATTTTACATCAAACTCCATATCGAAAGAATTGAATAATAACTATAATATATATAATAGTCCCAATATTCAAAAATCAGTAACCTTTTCAAGTAACAATCATAATTTATCAAAGCAGCAACAAAAGATTTTATATTCTGGAAATACTTCAACAAAACGTAGCGTAAGTGAAACAAAAAAGAAATTTGTTGCAGCATCTCAAAACTGGCATTGTAAACAGTGCAGAAAACAATTACCTGCTTGGTTTGAGGTAGATCACGTTATAAAACTGGAATATGGAGGTTCGAATAATATAGATAATTTGGAAGCATTATGTAGAGATTGTCATGGTAGAAAAACAGCTTGCGAAAATTTATAATATTATTAATATTATTATAATATTATTATTATACAAAACAAAACAAATATATTATTAATAATAATATATTATTCTATATTAATATTAGTAACTATGGCAGATGATAATACTAAAAAATTTATAGATTTTGTAAATAACAGTGCGCGAAAAATAGAATTTTTTATTAAAAACATTAGCACATTTTTAGCAAAAATATTAGATAAAACAGTTAACGGTTTTATTACAAAACCCGAAGATGCGAGACAATCAGAGCATAAATATTATAGATGGTTTATTAGCATATTAATCATATTAATATTATCCTTGTTTTATTATTTAAATGAGAAACAAAATCTATTTGCTATAAAAAATACAAAATATGAAATTTTATTGGCATTGTTTTTGGTAGTATTTAGTGTATATTGTTTCCTTTTTTTTGCTTACAGGAATAATACTAATTGGGATAATATATCAGACACTGATGCCACTATTACACGTTACAAAAATAGTTATAATGCCACAAATAGAAAACTAATTAATAAAGGCACTACAATCTCTCCTACTCAAGATTCTAAAGAGTCTAAAGATTCTAAAGAGTCTAAAGATTCTATAAATTTCGATAATTTAAAAAATACATTAACAAAACCACTATTTAACATATTGAAATATTTGTTTTATTTATTGTTAATATTTTTAGTACCATTGTTTACAATAAACTATACTTTATATTTACATAAAAATAGTGATGATGTTTTTGATATTTCAAAAAATATTGTAGGTATATTAATAGCTCTCATAGTATTAGCAATAATAGCAAAGCTATTTTCTATAAAAGCTGCTCCCACTTCACCTGGGTCAATATATTGCGAATTAACAAAACAATCTGATAATAAAGATAGTAAAGAAGAAACTTCTTTTACAACTTTATTAAAAAATTATGCTATGTTTTTCTTATGTATTTTCAAAAATTTGATTTTTTTTATTCCTTGCTTGTTGGTTATTCTTGTCGATGAAATTAATAAAGATATAAAACTAACACCATCCTCCGTATATTTATTATTTTTCATTTTACTATTATTGGTATTATTAATATTTGTATTGCCTATTATATTCAAATACATACGAACATTTAATAAGAGTGATATTTTACAAGGCACGGGACCTTTTTATTTGAATGAAGAGCGAACTTTAGGAAAATATCAAAACTTAAACACAAATTTAAGTAAAACAACCGAATTACCGAATATAGTACAAGAACAAACCACTACAACTCCGTCAAATAATAAATATGATAAAATGATAGCAGCTTTTAATTTCAATAAAGAACAATTGGATACACTTACTGATAATAGTGGGTTTATGAAAGATAGCAGCTATAACATTAACACTGATACAAGTCTTAATGATACTAAAGCTTACACATTTGCTTTATTTAATGATGTAAACAGTGTCTATAATATTAAAGGTGAATACCATGATTCTGTAATAAGTAAAGAAAGATTTCCATATAGTTATACTTATAGTCTAAGTTTTTATATTTATATAAATTCACAACCAGCAAATACATCAATAGCATATACAAAAGATACTGTATTATTCAATTATGCTTATAAACCTGTCATATATTATAATGGTAATTCGCAAAAAATAATAGTAAAATCAAGAACTATTAGTAATAGAGGCGATCAGTTAGATACAATTTATGAGATGGATAAGCCCAAGTTACAAAAATGGTTATTCTTTGTAATAAATTACGATAACAATATAATAGATGTATTTATTGATGGTAAATTAGTAGGTTCTAAAGAAAATGTATCACCATATTTTAAGGGTGATAAGATAACTATTGGTGAAAGAGACGGCATTCATGGAAGTATAAAAGAAATATATTATTATGATAAAATTAAAACACCATCAACAATCGAACTATTATATAATTTATCTAAAAATAATAAAGTATAGTAAAAATTTGAGAGATTAATAAAAATATTATAAAATATTACAAAATATTACAAAATATTACAAAATTTAATAAAAATATTACAAAATTTAATAAAAATATAATAAAGAATAATATATTTAAGACTTAAATATTATTATAAAAACATTATTATATTTTTATATATATAATTATAATGAATATAAAAAGTATAATAATAATAATAATACTTTTGATTGTTCTTATATGGGGACTAAATAACTTGTTCTTTAAAACAAATATTATATTTGATATAATGTGCGATGCAAAACTACCAGCAGAGAGATATGATAGTGCTAATGCTTCGTCGTCTTATTTCTCAAGTAATAAAAATGTTATTTTTTCTAAAGCTATTCCTGAAACGAACTCATCAAATTTTATGTTAAGTGTATGGTTTTTTATTGATAATTGGGGTGATAATATTTCTAATGAGAAAAATATTCTATTTATGGCAGGCCGTGAAACAGCTATTACAGTATCTCAATTAACATCTGCTATATCTGGTATTAGTAGTAAAGTAACATTAGAATCATCTGGAAATTTGTATAAAAATATAAATATAGCATTAGATAAATATGAAAACAATTTATTTATTGATATTGAAAGTTATTTAGACAGACCAAGCTCGGGAAATAAGGCTAATTATACAAGATACAAAATACCTAATATTTCTGTTCAAAAATGGAATAATCTTACACTTAGTGTAGATACTCGCACATTAGATGTATATTTAGACGGTAAATTACGTAATTCATTTATATTACATGGATTATATAAAAATTATGATACTAATCAATTGAAAAAAAATATATATATAGGAAATATGCAAACAATAGGAACTCCTGCAAGTAATAATGGTGTAAACAGTAGTTTTGAAGGTTTTATAACACGTATACGTTATGAAGGAAATTCAATCAATCCGCAAGAGGCTTATAATATTTATAAAGCAGGTATTAATGCAAGTGTTGCCTCAAGTATGTTTAATAAATATAGATTAAAAGTTAGCTTTCTTGAGTATAACAAAGAAAAAGGAACAATTACAATTTAATATAATAATTAATAAAATTATTGTTATTATTATTATTATTATTGATTATTATTAATATTATTAATAATATTATTATTGTTATTATTATTAATAAAATTATTATTATTATTATATAATAGTAATAATATGAATCCACCGGAAGGAGTTTTGGACAATATTAAAAAAAATATAGGTTCATTAATTCCATATCAAAGCGAGAAAAAAAGCATGTTAAGCGAGTTCTTATCATCTAACACAATGATATCAAGATTAACTTTTTTATTAGCAATTATAATAATCTTTTCGTCTTTATTTTACATTGGAAGCAAAATATTATATACTTTATTATCTCCATCTCCTACTCCATATATTATAAGCGGAATGAAAGACGCAACCGAAGCTTTAACTGTTACACAGGCTCTAGGCATAAAATCATCTATTCCTTTATTAAGAAGTATTGATCAATATGATGGAATTGAATTTACATATTCATTTTGGATTTATGTTAATAATTTAGAATATAAAGACGATTTAGACTTTATGCATGTATTCAATAAAGGGTCTCCTCCTAATTCCACAGGCGAGGGCGGCTCAGGTTTGTTTGGACCTAATAATTGCCCAGGAGTATACTTATATAAAGGAAAACGAAATTATTCTGATAATTTATTGGATAAATATCCAATATTGGGTATGCTTGTAAGAATGAATGTATATCATAATAACAATAGTGTTTCGAAAGCATATTACGATGATATATATGTAGATGCTATACCTATTAAAAAGTGGGTTGGTATTGTCATAAGAACAACGTCTCAAAATATTGTTGATATATATATAAATGGTAATTTGACAAAACGGCATAAATTATCAAATATTATTAAGCAAAATTATGATAATTTATATGTTAACTATAATGGTGGATTTTCAGGTAACATATCTGACTTAAAATATTATAATTATGCTATTGGAACTTATGAAATTACTTCAATTACTGCAAATGGACCAACTCTTACAAGCAAAAAAGATAGTAATGTTAGTAAATCCAAGAATCAATATTTGTCACCTGAATGGTATTTTAATGATACAGATATATTAACTTAATAGCCATATTATATATGAAATCAATACTTATAAAATCAATACTTATAAAATTTATATTATATATATTATAAGTATGATTACAATACCTAATACTAAAGCTGATTATATTATTTTAGCAGGTTCAAATAAGGGATTAACAATTTATATGAATGTAACGCCTATAGTTAATATAGTACCTTCCGGTAATAATAATAATGACACTGAGCTTGTTGATTTTTTTACAACTAAATATTCCAATAAACATAAAAATAGAATAATATTAAGTCAGAGATTAGGGCTCAATGCTGAAAACGTGGGTGTTTTTAATACGTGTTTAATCACGCAGAATAATATTAAAAATAATATTAAGTTTATTCACGATGATATAAGTACAAACACAAGTACAAACAAACATCGTAAAATTTTATTTATAGCAAATCAGGATATTTTTGATAATACAAAGAACTATTTACTTGATAATATTAATAGTAGTGGAATTGATAATATTTTTCATTTGAATTATTACTTTAATTTAACAAGTAAACAGGACTATTTTAATATAAAACTAACGGATTTCGTATATGGAAATAATAATAATAATCATATATTTGTTCCTACATATAAGTTTAAGATTATAGATTTTTCAAGCACTCCTATATACTCGAATACAACTAATAATAGATCGTTAATAAATTATAATGCTTATGATTTTGGAACTCTCTTTACCGGTATTAGTAACGACACAATAAACACTACAGATATAAGTATTAGCAAATTATATCTTAATACAGCATATGATATATATAATAATATATATTCATATAATAAACTAACATTAGATTTCAAGAATATAAATACTTATAAATTCAGTTTATATGATAGTACAGGTATTTCTCCAATATATATCAATAGTTATCCCGTTACTGATAACGAACCTTATGTATTAAATACATTTATGATAAAAACTAATAATTTTAAAATGTTGAATAAAAGCAGGGCAAACAGTACTATTATTTTTCAAAAAAATAACATTTTTCTTAATAATGTTAAAGCTATAGATGTATATTCCAATTTTTATCAAAAAAATCCAAATTATAGTAAATTAATTGGTCCCAGTATTAATACAATATTCTTATCATTAGGTAAACAAATTACAGGAATTACGCAAAGAGATTTGTACCGTCATACACATATTTTTTCTAAAAGTTATACTTATTTTGACATTTCAAAAATAGTTTTTAAGAAAGATATTAATTCTTCAATAATAACATCTGCTAATACAACATATAATACATTAATTCCATCACTTTCTAATTTATATTTATTAGATTTTGCATTTTTTTATAAAAATGCAAATAATGTAATTTATAATCCTATAAATTATAATAACGCAATAAACTACAATAATATTTTATTCAATAATTTTGAATATAGAAATAGCAAAGTATTCGAATTTAATTCATCAAAACTTATAGATTTTTCATATATTAGTACTAATGATGCTATTAAGTATTATACTAACAATAATTATATTAACAATTTGAATAATTTATTAAGAATTAATAATAAAGACATTCCCACAACTATAAGTTATGAACTTCTTAATAGTGCTATACGGTTTAAATCAAAAAATATAAACTATCAAGAGGATCTTTATAACTTTGAGAATTACAAAGAAATAAATACTAATTTACTCACAAATATTATTCGATATGATATGCGGTATAACTATGGAACAACATTTTATTTAAGTTTAAATTTAGACATATTATTAGATAATAATTCGCTTGATTTATGTAGTAATTCATATCCATTCAGTTATTCAGACAATGTATTGTATTATAGTAAATTAAATTTTTATAGCTTAGAAGTTATAAATCTAATAACAACCACAACAGGGAGTGATTTTGAAAATGTAGATTGTATTTTTATATATCATGATCCAGCAACCGAGACTGATCCACGTTTTTTATATCCTAATAATAATATTGAAATTGTAAGAAATAGTGCTATTGATACTTTAGAAAAAGCAATAATATTATTACCCGGATTGAATAATTCAAGAGTAAATAATACGTTTATTCCTTCGCGAAATGGCAGTAATTTATCAAGAAAAATGATACAAGGTTTAATTGGTTTGAATAATGTTCCAAAACTATTATCAATCGTTCCATACAATACAAATAGTATTATCGGGCGAGGATTTATTAATCAATATCAGATTGACCAAGACACTTGTAACGATTATGAAGCACAAGTAAATATTAAAAAAAATGCTATTAAGTATTATACTGCTAAAGATAATCGAGCAAATCCAGCAAATTCAGCAAATTCAGCAAATACATCTATAAATACTAATTTTGCTAATATTGTAAGAAGTAGCGCTCTAAATAGAATATCGCAACAATGTATCGATAATTTACGCGACGGCACAGCAACAATACCAAGAGCTAATATTAATACTCCAATTGTTACACCATTCAAAATGCATTTTAGAAGATAGATTAACTATCTTATATCTTAATTAAAAAAATTGAAATTAATTCTATAGTTAAAAAATATAGAATTAATATACTATTTATATTATATTTACTATTATGGATAAGCATAATAGTAATAAGCATCTATCTTTCAGATTATATGATTATAATGTTTATGATGGGCATAATAAATACGAAGTTGAAAATAATAAATTAATGAATGTTCATGTTAATCCTTATAAAGATAATAAAAAGTTTATTATTCAAGCGTTTGGTATTGATGAGACTCATAAAACAGCCTCAATTATTATTGAGAACTTTTATCCATTTTTCTACATTTTAGTAAATGAAGAATGGAACGACCAGCGAGCAAATTTGTTTTTAGCCCATTTGAAGAAGCAAAAAGTAGGTAATTATTATGAAGATAGTATTGTAAGCTTAAAGCTCGTAAAAAGACAAAAACTATACGGATTTGATAATAAAAAGTTGCATACTTTTATAAAAATATCATTTATGAATACAGCTATATATAATAAAGTGAAAAAATTATTCTATACTGATACAACAAGTAAAGATAGTGGATTTGAAAGGTCATTAAATGACGATGGTTATATTTATACTGATGACTATGGAACAACAAATTGCTATTTATATGAAGCAGATATTCCTCCATTATTAAAATTCTTCCATACTAAAGAAATTGTTCCAAGTGGATGGATTAAGATGCCATCAAATAAAGTTAAAAAAATAGCAAATAAAACAACACATTGTGCTTATGAATATTGCGTAAATCACGAAGACATTGTTTCGTATAAAGAAAAAGAGACACCAGTAAAGTACAATATTTGCAGTTTTGATATTGAAGCGAGCAGTAGTCATGGTGATTTTCCTCTTCCAATAAAAAACTATAAAAAATTGGCTACAAACATACTTGAGAATTATTATTCTTGTAGTGATGATTTTAGAGCTAATTATGATATTAGTATGTTAAAACAAGAAATATTATGTGCTTTTGAATTGACTAAAGATAAGCTGGGCTATATTGCTAAGGTCTTTTCAAAGGAAAAGAATTTAGAAGCAATAAATTTCGAAAATTTAATTGAAAATTTAGCAAATTATATTCCCGCAAACTTTAAGAAAAAAAACGGAGAAGAAATTATTATAGAAACAAGCGAGTCAGAAGATGACGAGGACAATGACGACGACGCTTCTCTTGATGATGATGATAAAAATAACGATGCCACAGATATTGAAACTACAACTAATTATAAGCGCAAAAAGAGAGTAAAAGTTTATAATAAAAAAAACGTAACATTGATTGAATTAATGAAAGATAGTTCGTGTGAATATAACACAAAATTATACGAGTTAACGGAAGCATTCAAAAACACCGGCTTTCCAGAACTTGAAGGTGATTGCGTTACATTTATTGGGTTGAGTTTTATTAACTATACTGAGAAACAGCCTTATGAACGTGTGCTAATTGTAAAAGGAGGTTGTAAAATTCCTGAAAAATATTTATCTTGGGTTAAAGATAATAATGTTATTGTTTTAGAGCGACAAACAGAGCAAGAGGTATTATTAACATTTACAAAAATATTAATAAAATATAATCCTCATATTATTACGGGTTATAACATTACCGGATTTGATTTTGAATTTATGTATAAGCGTTCTCTTGAATTGAATTGCGCAAAAGAGTTCCTCAAGTTATCACGTAACAAGGATGAGATTTGTGTTTCAAAAGATTGGCGCACTGGATTACAAGACATTGAGACCAATAAAATCGTCTTAGCAAGCGGTGAATATAATCTCAAATTTATAAAAATGCCTGGTCGCATTATTATTGATATGTATGTCATTTTTAGAAAAGAATTTACATTAAGTTCTAATAAATTAGATTTCACATCGAGCTATTTTATAAGTGATAATGTAATAAAAACGTATGTAAATAACGAAGCTAACACTACTAAAATTATGACGAAAAATTTAACAGGTATTTCAGTAGGTAGTTATATTAAGTTTGACGAGCAAGGATTTAGTACTAATTTATACAAAAAAGGCAAAAAATTTGAGATTATTGAGCTAAATAAAACAGAGCAATGGTTTGTGATCAATAGTGCTGAAGAATTAGATTTAGCAAATTATAAATATAAATGGGGTTTAGCGAAGGACGACGTAACACCTCACGAAATATTTGCTCTTGCTGATGGTTCCGACTATGATAGGTGGACTGTTGGAAAATATTGTTTAGCAGATTGTGACAATGTTATATGGTTATTATTGAAGGTTGACGTGATTACAGATAAAGTGGAGATGTCTAATTTGTGTAATGTTCCGCTAAGCTTCCTATTATTGCGCGGACAAGGTATTAAATTGCAAAGTTATGTTTCTAAAAAATGTGGTGAAAAAAATACTCTTATGCCTGTTGTCAAAAAACATAATAACGGCGGAGGGTATGAAGGGGCGTATGTTTTCAAGCCTAAAACAGGTATTTACTTAGATGAGCCTGTAGCGTGTGTTGATTATAGTTCGCTATATCCTTCATCTATTATTTCCGAAAATTTATCGCACGATAGCAAAGTATGGACAAAAGAATATGACTTAGAGCATAATTTGATTGGTGAGCTTGGTGAAAAAGATGAAGCCGGAAATTTTATTTACGACAATTTATATGAGTCGGGATATACTTATGTTGATGTAAAATATGATACATATAAATATGTAAGATTAACAGCTAAAGCAGCAGCTAAAAAAGTTGTAATTGGTTACAAGGTTTGCAGATTTGCGCAATTTAGCGAAGGAAAAGCAATTATGCCAGCAATCTTAGAAGATTTGCTTTATGCACGAAAAGCAACGCGTAAACTCATAACCTTAGAAAATGATGAGTTTATGAAAAATATTTTGGATAAGCGCCAGTTAAGTATTAAAGTGACTGCTAATTCATTATATGGACAAATGGGCGCTATTACGAGCGCTTTTTATGAGCCAGATGTTGCCGCATCTACAACAGCAGTAGGGCGCAAATTATTATTTTATGGTCGTTCAATTATTGAAGAATGTTATGACAATATTAATGTGAAGGTTAAGGATGGAACAACCGTAAAAGTTAAAGCTGAGTGCGTTTATGGTGACACTGATTCCGTATTCTTTAAATTTAATTTGCGCAATTCTGAAACAAATGAAAAGATTATAAATAAAGAAGCGCTTGTTTATACTATTGAGCTTGCAAAGCAGGCGGGCGAATTAGCGAGTAAATTTCTAAAAGCGCCTCACGACTTAGAATATGAGAAAACCTTTTATCCGTGGATTTTGTTATCTAAAAAGCGTTATGTTGGTATTTTATATGAGGACAATCCAGATAAAGGTAAAATGAAATATATGGGTATTGTATTAAAACGGCGAGACAATGCGCCCATTGTTAAGGATATTTATGGGGGTATTGTTAATATTATTATGAGTGAAAAGAGTATTACAAAATCGGTAAAATTTTTAAATGAATGTCTTGAGAAATTAATAGGTTGCGAATATTCTATTGAAAAATTATTAGTAACTAAATCGTTGCGAGGTTATTATAAAAATCCTAAACAAATTGCTCACAAAGTATTAGCAGAGCGTATTGGATTGCGCGACAGTGGGAATAAACCTTGTAGTGGGGATAGAATGTATTATGCGTATATAGTGAACAGCAATAAAAAGGCTTTGCAAGGTGAAAAAATAGAGACACCTGATTTCATTAAGCTTAATGGATTACAACTGGACTATAGCCATTATATTAGTAATCAAATAATGAAACCGTTATTGCAGTTATATTCTTTAGATTTAGAAAATATGAGTGAATTTAAGAAAAAGCGAGGAATAACATTACAATCGTGGCATAATGAATTAGCAAAATTACGCGAAAAATGGAGTGATCCGGAAAAATATGAGAAAAAACTTGAAGAATTAAAATGTAAAGAAATTAAAAGCTTGCTATTTGATAAATATTTAAAAGATTGTAAATAGGTCTTTATATTGTTTTGCTATATTGTTTTGTTATATTGTTTTGTTTTGTTTTGTTTTATTTTTTATTGTTTTATTTTTATTTAATATATTAATATAGTGATATATTAATATATATTTTTTTATATAACTATGGTTAATAATATAACACATAAAAATTTAACAAGTTATTCACATAAATTTAATATAAAAAAAACAAATAAGGTGCTTAGAAATGTAAACACCAAGTCTGATTTTAAGAAATTAATATTGAAAAGTGATTATATACAAAATAAAAAGCAAGTGTTCAATAAAGTTATTGATATAAATGCTGATATAACAAATCAAAGAAATAGTGGTAGATGTTGGTTGTTTGCGTTTTTAAATATTATTCGTTTTAAGATGATTAAAGAGTATAAATTGCAGCCGAGTTTTGAGCTTTCGCAAAATTTCTTATTTTTCTACGATAAATTGGAAAAGGCAAACTATTATTTAAACTATATTTTAGAAACTTATAGCACTAATTTAGAAACATTTAAATCTGAAGCGGAATTAGGAAAATTAATACATATGTTAGATAAAGTAACAGACGATGGTGGTCAGTGGAATATGTTTGTAAATTTGATTGAAAAATATGGTATAATACCTAAATCAAATATGAGCGACCACTATCATAGCGCTAATTCTAAAGAATTAGAACACTTTTATGACGATTATTTACGAAAATGTGCGTATAGAATTAGAACTATGACAAAAGGCGATTTATTGAAAAAGAAAGAACAAATATTACAAGAAATGCTATTTGATTGTTATAAAATTTTGGTTTTATTTTTAGGAGAACCACCAAGTAAAATAACTTGGGAATATTATGAAACTTCTGGTAGTGATAAATCATTAACAGCAAAAAAAATCGCAAATATAACTCCGCTTGATTTTTATAAGAAGCACGTTCCCTATAAAGCACGTGATAAACTTTGTTTAATAAACTATCCTTGTAAAAATGCCCCATTTTATAAATTATATAATGTTGAAATGACATTCAATATATTGGGTGCTAGCGAGCAAAATTTCATTAATGTTCCAAGCAATATAATGATTGATGCCGTTAAAAAATCAATTGCTAATCAAGAAGCAGTATGGGTAGGGGTTGATTTTAGAAAATATATCTCGAACGATCACGGGTTTTTAGATAAAGAGGGGTTTGATTATGAAGATGTTTTTGGATTTAACAATTATATGGAAAAATGTGATGCTCTAAATTATAGGCAATCTGGACCAAATCATGCTGTAATCATAAAAGGCTATAATTTTGATAATTCAAAAACAAATGGATTTTTAGTTGAAAATTCTTGGGGAGACGAAAAGGGGTTTAAAGGAAATTATTATATGTCAAAGAGCTGGTTTGAAGACTATACGTATCAAGTTGTCGTAGATAAAAAATACATAGACCATAAAATTTTAAGTGTATTAAAACAGAAACCAACGCTATTACCTTATTGGAGTGCGTTTGGTGCTTTATTAAAAGGTGGTGGCTAATTTTTATAATTTATTTTTTATATAATTTAATTTTTATATATGATTTATTTTTTATTTATTATTTATTAATTTTTTATAAAATAAGAAATAAAACTTATATAAAACTTATATAAAACTTATTTGATTAATAAGCTAATAATATATTAGGTTATTATGGATACATTAACTAATGCCATTAATATTCTTAATGTTAGTAATGCAAATGAAGAATGTATGATATGTAAAGATGAATTACAATGTAGTCAATGTTATACTTTGCCTGAATGTAATCATACTTATCATACTAATTGTTTAATTACTTGGTTTAGAAATGGTGATTCGCGTTGTCCTTATTGTGGAAATAAAGGCGTTAATAATAAAAACAATGAAACTTTACGCAATGTAAGAGGCAAATATTTTACTACAATATATGAAAGACAAATGTTAGCAGATATAAAAAAATATGTTTATTTGAAAAAAAACGATAATAATAAGAGGTGCCTTGAAACACGTAAGCAATTTGAAAAAATTAAAGCAATGGAAGAAAATTATAAGAATGAAACTAACAAGTTGAGAGAATTACAACAATCTCTCAAAGAAACGCCTGCAATTTATAGTGAAGCTAAAAAAAATATTTTGTGTTATAGAAGTAAAAAATGGAAAATAAGTAGACAAATCAGAATAGAGCATATGAAAATTATTAATACAAGTTATATTATTCCTTTAATAATTCCATTAAGTGTTACAATATAAGATAACAAAACATTAGCAAAACATTAGCAAAACATTAGCGTAAAAATAATCCAATATTATAGCTCGAAGTATTATTCATATTTTCAATGTCTTCATTTTCATCTGTATTATCATTTTCATTATTTGATTCTCTATTTGTTAATAAAGTTTCAATATGTAAAGCTAAAAAAAATTTGAATTCAGAGCTATATAAAAAATATGTTTTATCATTTTCAGGATTTAAATAACTAATAATATTTGAATTAGTTAGTATATTATGTCTACAATTTGGGCATGTTTGATGTTCTATTAGCCATTTCTTAATTGCGCTACTACTGAATATATGTCCACATTCTTTAATCATTGTTACTTCATCGCAATTTGAGAACTTTTCATGGGTTATAGCACAAGTATCATTTGTAGGATTTTCAATATTTCCATAATACAAATCTATTGTGTTCGATCTAATTAGTGCTTGCATATTAATATTGGATAGCTTTTTGAAATCATCCAAATCATAATTTAATAAATACGCATCGGCATTAGTATTAGCATAATTAGCATTAGCATAATTAGCATTAGCATAATTAGCATTATAATTAGCATTAGCATAATTAGCATTATAATTAGCATAGCTATTATTCATATACATAAGATTATTTAAATACGTTATGCTATTGTTTAAATAATTAACACTATTGTTTAAATAATGTATATAATTGTTTGAGAATATTAGTAAATTATCCATATTCATAGTATTACTATTACTATTACTATTCATAGTATAATATAAATAATATAAATAATATAAATAATATATATTTAAATATATATTATAAATATATTGTCTATAAATATATTGGGACCCAAAGCATATGAATAGTGAAATAAATTATAAATATTTAGCATCTAATAATCTAATAAGCAAATATAATGATAAGGGATTGACAGGATTATGTAATTTAGGAAATACATGCTATATAAACTCGTGTATGCAGATTTTATCACATTGTTATGAGTTAAATGAAGTTATTGATTTGTTTGAACAAAATATTTCAATTACTAACGGAGTTGTTTTGAGAGAATGGAAAAGCTTAAAAGATTTAATATGGAGTAAGAACTGTATAATTAGTCCAAATAGGTTTGTAAATGCTATTCAACAGGTAGCTTTATTAAAAAAGTGTGATTTGTTTACAGGTTATGCGCAAAACGATTTGCCAGAGTTTTTAATTTTCATTTTTGATTGTTTTCACGAAGCATTAGAGCGAAAGGTTGATATAACAGTGAACGGAAAGATAGAAAATGACCTTGATGAGTTAGCAAAAACTTGTTATGAAATGATAAAAAATACATATACTAACAGTTATTCAGAAATCATTGATTTATTTTTTGGAATACATGTTTCATTAATAATATCAAAAACTGATTCAAATACTAATTCAAATAAAATTTTGAGCATTAAGCCTGAACCATTTAGTATAATTAATTTACCATTACCGTTACCATTATCATCAGATAATAATAATACTAATACTAATAAAACAGCCAATAAATGTTCTATATATGATTGTTTTGATTTATATACTAATTATGAATTTTTAGAAGGTCCAAATGCTTGGTTCAACGAAAAAACGAACTTAAAGCAGGATGTAGTAAAAACTATAAAGTTTTGGAGTTTGCCTAATATATTAATTGTTGATTTTAAGAAATTTAATAATTTTAATAGAAAATTAAATATTATAATACATACTCCTTTAATTGGGTTGGATCTTAGTAAATATGTTGTGGGTTATAATAGAGAGACGTATATTTATGAGTTATTTGGGATTTGTAATCATAATGGTGAAAGTCAAGGAGGGCATTATACTGCATATATAAAAAACGCTAATCAAAAATGGTACAACTTTAATGATACCAATATTAATGAAATTGATGAATCGCAACTAATCACAGCAAATGGATACTGTTATTTTTATAGAAAATTATTATAAAATTATTATAGATTTTTATGTAATGTTTAAAGTTAGCAATTCTCAATACTATTATTTAAATTATTATTATATTATTATAATAATAATATAATATAATATGGCATTAGTTAATAATATAACGCAAGATTTTTACAATAATTTAAACAATTTAGGCTCCAATCCTTTTGTATTAATAGTGCTAATTGTAATTATTATGATTTATTACATAATATTTTCATTTTTAGGCAAATCATACAACTATGGATATAGTGAAGGTAGTTCAAGTTCATCTGGAGGGCATTATATTATAGAGGCTTTGTTGTGGGGTATTTTTATTCTTTTAATATTTGTTAATGGATTAGCTTATTTTTTTAATATTAATGTTGTAACTGAATTTAAAAATTTATTTTCTCAAAAACCCGAAATAAATATAAAGTCAGTTGTAGATCAGCCTGATATATCTATGAATTTTAAGGAAGTATATCATGTTCCAGGTAATAGATTTACATATCACGATGCTAAAGCTGTATGTAAAGCATTTGACGGTGAATTAGCTAGTTATAATCAATTAACTGAAGCACATAAAAACGGAGCAAGTTGGTGCAGCTATGGATGGACTAAGGACCAGCTCGGACTATATCCTACAAGTCAAAGTGATTGGACAAAATTACAAGATAAAGAGGGTCATGAATATGATTGCGGACTGCCTGGTATAAATGGTAATTATGTTCCAAATCCTCATACTAAATTAGGTTCAAATTGTTATGGTGTAAAGCCTAAACAAAGTCAACTTGAAAAAGACTACATTTCTAAGGATTTATATCCTAAAACGACAAAAGAATTATTATTCGAACAACGAGTCCAATTTTGGAAAGACAGAATTAGTAATGTATTAATAAGCCCATTTAATCATTCTAACTGGTTCAAAGTACCTTAATGTTTTCGTGTTAATTTTCGTTGCGCTTTTTTATGAGATTTTTTGGTACGTTGTTTTTTTACTGAATCAATTAAGCTAAATAATTTGAAAAACGTTTTTTCATTTATAGTATCCTTATCTATTATAACTGAATTTTTATTTCCTGCTTCATTATTACAAGAAATAGGCTCTTTTGTAAAATCTAATATATTAAAACCAGGCAACATACATAATTTATTAAATTTTGGTTTGTTTTTGTCGTGAACATCAAGATATTTTAACATATTTTATACGTATATGTATATGTATATATTTAAATAAATATAAATATACAAATATAAATATAAATATACAAACTTTATTGTTTTGTTTTAGCGCTTCGTTTTATTAATTTATTTGTTTTGAATGTTCGCTGTGATTTTATAAACTCAATGAGCTCATTTTCAATAGACTTGCCATTTTCATAATCTTTAAAAAACTCTTTAAAACAATCCTCTAAAAATTTATAACTTAGTACATTGTATTGTCTTAATTGTATTAAACTTAATTTGCCATCACTTATATTTATTAATGGATATTTTGCATTGTTCGAATCGTAATAATGAAAGATATTTTCTTCAATAGTATTTTTTTCTTCTCTCAAAAGAGAGATTTGAGAGTATAATTTTTTATATTCATTGTCTATAGAAACCCATCTTCGTATATTATTTTGAACATCAAATGTAGAAGGACCTATACTTATATTACTCATATTTATCACTTATAAATATGAATAATATAATTAACTATTATCATAATTTATTAGTTTAGTTTTATATTAAAATTATAATATATTAGTGTTTTAGAATTTTAATGCTGAGAGATTTAATACCTTCTTCTTTTTTGTGATCTATTTTTGTAACTTTTTCTCGATCTGTGTCTCTTTAAGCTTTTACGTGCATTTCTATTTTTCATATATTGAGTGGCTCCTAAGAGCGCTAATGGTGTAGCTATTTCAGTTACAAATGTTCCACCATTTCTTGATCTACCTTTTTTGGCGCTTCTTCTTCTTCTTCTTCTTCTTCTTCCACCGGTTTTTGGTGTCTCAACAGGCAGTGCGGGTTGACCGGTAGGTGATTCTTGACCTGGTATAATAGGCGGAGGATCATCCATTGCTGATGCTTGAGCGTATTGTCCCATTACTTGTTTATAAATTATAGAAATATTTTAAATATAGATATATTTAAATTATCCACTTTTTTCCAATTTATCCAATTTATAATTATATTTTTTAAGTCTTATATTATATTTTATTAATAGAAATAAAACTCCTAAATGTAAAATAAAACTAATAAATATAAAAAATAGAAAAAACAATAAATATATATGTATTTGCTTTAAGAAATAATCCATAATAGGATTAATTATAGCACTCATTTCTTTCTTGATTTCCTCCGATTTTAAGAAATTAATACAATGATACGCAATCGAATCTTTCGATACATTTTCTTTTGCAGTCATTTTATAAAATTATTTTTATTATTATAATTATAAAAATAAAAATGTTATAAATAATGAGCATATTATTTATAACATTTATGCGTGAAAATATAAATTCATTTTTCTAAAGAATTATATAATCAATTATGAATAATCATATTTATGAAATATGTGAACATTTTGATTTTGGTTGTTTAAAGTTAGAAAATCCAACACTTCTAAATGCTAACATATATTTCAGTAAATTAAATTGTAATCTTAATAAAAATTTCTATATTCAACTTCCTAAATGCAAAACAAAACAAGGTATTGTTAATGCTACCTCTAAATGTTTCTGCGATTTAGAATTTAACAGCAGCGACAAGTTAATTGTTGAATTCTTTGAAAATCTTGAAAATTATTTTATAAAAGAAATTTGCAATAATAAATCATTATGGTTTTACGATTCGGATAATATTTCAAACGATGACATTAACGATTTTATTAACCCTATTATGAGATCATATAAAGGTGGTAAGAAATTTTTAATTAAAGCAAACATAAAGCAAGATAAAATAAATTTATATGATGAAAATGAAAAGAAACTTGCTTTAGCAGACTATGATTGTGTTAATGAAATAATTCCACTATTAAATATAAACGGAATACGATTTTCAAAATCATCATTTGTTATTGATATTGTGCTTGTTCAATTTATGGTTTTATATCCTTGCGATAGTTTAGAAAATCAAATATTGATTAAATTTAATAAAAAAAAGGAAGATGCTTTAGAGAATTTTACTACAGAATCAAAGTCTAATAATAACATTGAAAAAACTAATGAAAAAACTAATGAAAAAACTAATGAAAAAACTAATGAAAATATTAATATAAACATCAAACCTCATAAATTGATTGAAAATGATGAATTAACTAATAGTTCTAACTCTAATATTAGTAATAACTCTAATATTAGTAATAACTCTAATATTAGTAATAACTCTAATATTAGTAATAACTCTAATATTAGTTCTACCAATGAAGTTCAAGATAACAAATCAAACACATTCAATTATTTAATAAATGATTTAGAAACAAAACACACTATAGATGATAGCGATGATTATGCGCTTGAAGTAACAGATTTAGATGTTACTACAGAAAATAGTGATTCAATAGAATTAAAGTCACACGAAACTATATATTTAGAAATTTATAGAAAAGCTAAGCAAAAAGCAAAAGAAATAAGAAAAAATGCTCTAGAAGCATTTTTAGAAGCAAAAAATATAAAAGTTAAATATAATTTAACTAATATAGTTAGTGATAGTTCAAGCGATGAAGATAATTAATTAATTTTTATAGTAGCCCAATTAATATTTATAGCAGCCTAATTAATTTTTAATTAATTGATAAATAATCATTATTTAAATATTATAAAAAATTTTTTATTGTTTATTTTATATAAAATGACTGTTGCAAAAAAGTTTCTCAAAGGACAGTTTTTAAAAGGAATTAATGTGGAACATATTTTAGGAATAATAGCATTTATTTTTATAGCAATAGTTTTATTGAATTATTCAAAAGGTAAGGATTTATTAAGTTTACCAATGACAAATAGACTTAGCTATTCAGAATTAAATAATCAACCAAGTGAACCACCACCTACAACTGTTTCACCAACATATGCGCCATATAATGGAGTTTCAAATACCACAGTAGCAACTTCGGCTGATAGCCCAACAGCAATGAACACTTTAGCAAATAATAAAGCAATACCAAATCCATCGGATCTCTTACCGCTAAATAATAATAATCTTTGGGCAAACTCTATCCCACAAGCTGATGCCGATTTAAAAAATATTAATCTATTAAATCCATCACAGCTAGTTGGAATTAATACACAAGGCTCGAGTTTAAGAAACTCGAATTTACAATTACGATCTGAACCTGCGAACCCCAGAATGAATACAAATTGCCCGTGGAACATCTCAACTATTGAAACAGACCAGTTTAGAAAACCTTTAGAAATAGGCTCATAAATAAAAATATAAGCTTAATATATATAATATAATGAAGTAAAAATTATATTATACATTTTACATTTTAATACATTTTACATTTTAATACATTTTACATTTTAATACATTTTACATTTTAATACATTTTATATAAATGTATATATAAATGAAAGCATTAGTAACTAATACTTTGTTTAATATAATTTTATTAATATTTATTATTATTGTAGCTGTTAGATTATATTTAAACAGTGATACTTTTAATTTAAGATGTATTATTTCAGAGGTAAATGGTAATACATATTGCGTTAGAGATAGAAGCAAGCTAAAATTAGCTGCGGATAGATTAGCACACGTTAATAATAATTTAAATAAACTTGTAAATCACTTATCAAAAAAATATCCTAATAAAGATAATGTGCAACGTCTTATTAACGGTTACAATCCTAAAAAAATTTATGAAACACTTCCCACAAGTGAATTCACAGCTTATAGCGAAAATAAAGGTGAAAAAATCGCTTTTTGCTTAGATACTGAAAAAAACAGTGAAGGACGTTTAATAGATATGAATACTTTAATGTATGTTGCACTTCATGAAGTAAGTCATATTGCTACTAAATCTGTCGGTCATACCGATGAGTTCTGGGACAATTTTAAATTTATAATAACAGAAGCAAAAGCTATAAATATATACAATCCTATTGATTATAAAAAACAACCAGCTCGCTATTGTGGTATGAACATTACTGATAATCCATATTACGATGTAAAATAATTCTTTAGAACTATATATTTTTTATATATATTTATATATAATTTCATAAATGTTATAATTTTGCTTACATAACTCGTTATTGCTGCTATTGCTGCTATTGCTGCTATTGCTGTTATTGATTATATTTTTGCTATAAAAATATAAATTATGTTTATCAATATATTTATTCAGGTCAGGAAAAAAACAATCACACTCAAAATCGGTATCAATATATGTAATGATTATTTCATTAATATTAAAAATACTATTTTCTTGCTTTTTATAATTATTCAAAAAGAGTTCGTATATTTCAGCACCACCAATAATCCATAATTGTGAATAGTTTTTTGTTTTAACAAAATCTTCCAAATGTTCTAATGTTGCAAAACTTTTAATGCAATTTTTACCATTCAATTCATCTATTTTTAATGATTTAGACAAAATTAGATTGTCTCTATTGGGTAATCCTTTAACATTATTAAAACTTTCAAATGTTTTTCTTCCCATAACAATAGCATTATTAGCATTGCCAGTTGTTAATTTTTTAAATTTAGACATATCACTTTTAATATTCCATACTAACGTATTATTTTTACCTAATCCTCTATTTTTACAATAAGCAACAATTATATTTACAATCATATTTATATAAAATTAAACTCTTATATTTATATAAATGTCAAATATATTTAAATTTTATATAAATAACAATAACACTTTTAATGAAGTTTATTTGTTTATTAAGAATAAATATATAAATACTAACTCGCATACATCAAGCACCACTATTCCAAGTAGTACTATTATAACTTCAAGTATTCCAAGCATAACTGAACTAAATACAAACTATAATAATTACAATAGTTTTATACATAGCGAAATATATGAAAAACATTTTGCTACTGATTTTAACCACTATGATTTAACATATTTAAAAACTTATAACACCAAACTTATATTTATTGATGACAACATATATATAGACGATTCAATCGAAACTATTAAATTAAAATTTATTAAACACTACAACACTATTGCCAATGAAGACAAGAAACTATGCTTCGAAGAGCTCTATTTTTATTGCCTGACACAATCAAAATTAAATAAAATGGAATTATTTAATCAGCTCACAAATAATAATAAGAACGATTTAACAGAAGAAAGTTTAATCAATTACTTAATAAATATTAATGAAAAAAAAGAAATTCTTGAAAGTTTAGAAAAGAAAGAAGTATACAGTTTTGAAGATATTGATAATATTAAAATTATTAATATTAAAGAATTCATAACTCTAGGGCAGAGTCTAATAAAAAATGTTAACAATTTCATTGTTAATCCTTATGATTATGCGAATCAATCTACAAAAGCGTTAGCATCAATCATTACTACAAATAATTCCAATATGTTATTTGAATACAATGTATATAATAATGCTATATATGTTTGTTTGGCTGCCTCAGTAATAGAAAGACAAGGAGAAGCACAAGATATAGACGACGAATCGGTTATTAAATTATATTATCAATTTTTATATGCTAAAAATATTATTAACGCGAGAGATTTTATTATGCAAAAAACAGAGTTAGTAAAAAAAACCTCTGAATTAATTGATGATCCCTATTATAAGAGCAAAAATCAATTCAAATATTTGCTGTATAACATTTATAATAATTCGAACGGTTTAAAATATGAAACAAGCGGAATTAAAAGTATTAATATCAATATTAATAGTGCTATTAACTATAATATATCATTAGAAACCCTATTTAAATTATTTACAAGCAGCGAACTATATCCATTCATTAAATACAACCCAGGGAAAAAGATGGAGAATTTATATCGACTTTTCTGCACTAATGAAGGTAATACTAAAAAAATACCGCTGCTAAGTAAAACGCTAATACTAAAATATGCAAAATTTTTAGGCAAATCACACACCATTTCTTTTTATGTTAATTCCAAGGAAGAATTATTCACTAATAATGTTAATGAATTTCTTATTGAATTAGAGGATAGCGGAATTATCAATCTTAAAATCGATTTTAAGAATATTATAGATTTAAACAAAATTAATACTTTAATTGCTACAAATGTTAACACTATTATAAAATTCATTAGGAAATTTGTTGTTAATAATAGTATTGAATTGTTCGATAATTTACTTGACAAAAATATTGAAATTAATTCAATTAATTATATCACAAATGTTAAAATCAAAGGACCTCTTAAATTAAATAACATATCTAATTGTATTAGTTATTTTTTCAATGTTATTAGCTCTAACTCCGAGGAAATAGTAATGCGTTATAAAAATGTATCAAACTTTAGTACTATGAATTCAGAAGAATCATATATAATAGAACTTATAAAGCAAAAATCCAGCGAAACAGATATACTGCATAAATTAAAAGAAAGCTTCAATTTATCTCTCGAAGATGCCAGATTAAGACTAATAGATGTAATTAATTCGCTCAAGTTATTACAAGATACATTTAATCACAAAAAAATAACTATCAAAAATAATCCGGGATTTTCAACCGTTTTTAAAAAAACTAATTCAAACAATCTCTCAATTATTATAGAAAATATTGATAATATTAACTATTTAGACTGTATTCCTATTTATATTGATTCATTAATTAAAATAATGTTCGCTATTGTTGAAGATTCCAGTATAAAATTAGAAATAAATAATATATGTAAAAAAGCACAACCTTTAGATGAGCCCAAAGAAAAAGCATTTATAAATATAGAGGTTAGTACTAATAAGCAAAACTTACATTTATTAGAAGAAAGTTCTGATGATTTTTTTAGCACTAATAACGATTTAATGGATATACTTCTTGATGATGATGATGAGGACGAGGATGAGGATAATAATGAAGATGAGGATTCTACTAATAAAGATGAAGTTGACATTAATGAACAAACTAATCAAGATATTTTTGATACAAAATTAGATAATGCAAATGAAGATGAAGATGAAGATGAGACTGATGATGAAGATAGTAAATCTATAATTAATGAGTATATGAATGAAGATATAGATGAATCGAAAGATGAATCGAAAGATGAATTGAAAGATGAATCGAAAGATGAATTGAAAGATGAATCGAAACCCATAGAGAAAACAATTAGAGACAAAGGAAAATTGGGATTTCAAGATGAGGACGAAACTAAACCTAAGGACGAAACTAAACCTAAGGACGAAACTAAACCTAAAGACGAAACTGATACATTTAAAGAAATATCAGAAAAAAGCAACCCTATATTGAAACGATTAATAAATAAAGAACCTAAATTATTTACCACAGACAAGAATAAATTTTATACCGAATATTCAAGATTATGTCCAGCAAATGTAAAAAAGCAACCTGTCATTTTAACAAAAGAAGAGAAAGCATATATAGACGCGAATCATAGAGACTCATATACAGAAAGTTATGAATACGGCACAAAAGAAGGAAACAAGTATTATTATATATGCCCAAGATATTGGGATCTTGAAAAAAACATTAGTTTAACACACGAAGAAGTAAAAAGTGAGCGCTATGGAAAGGTCATTACAAAAAAGAATAAGAACGGTGCTTATGATGGTAATATTATGGAATTTACAGATAGTAAATACCATATTGATGAAAAAGGGAATTATATAGATCATGTTCCTGGATTTTTAGATGAAAAACACAATAGAGACAAATTTTGCTTACCTTGCTGTTTTAATAATAAGTTATGGAATAAATCACAGCAAAAACAACGACGCAATAAATGCTTAAATTTAGATTATAGTACCAATGATAACAAAAAAGATTATTATAACTATATTAAAGGGCCCGAAAAAATGCCATTAGAAAAAAATAAAATAGGGTTCTTACCATTAAGTATTCAAAAATTTTTACATTTTGATAACTTAGATTGTGTTACTAAACAAGCACCCAATTTATTAAGAACAAACAGACAATGTTTATTACGTTATGGCGTTGAAAATAGTAATAAGCAATCATTCATAGCTTGTATAGCAGATTTATATGAAACTATTGTTTTGAATAATTCCAAATCTATTTCTATTAATGCTATGAAAAAAATACTAAGAAACAGTGTAACTATTGATAATTTTATAAAATATAATAATGGAAACTTACCACATATTTTTATTTCTAAAAACTTTAATGAATTGGTTGCTTCAATAACATTTGATAAATATATTTCAAGTATTTTATATAAGCAATTAGCATCTAAAATTACAAATAAACCAGATGACGAAACACATATAATTTTTCTTAAAAAAATTATAAATAGCTTTGAAAATTTTCAAAATTATTTAGAGAGTGACACTTATATTGATTATACTTATTTATGGGATATAATATGTAAAAGTAACAGTTTACTTTTTCCTAATGGATTAAATCTGATTATATTAGATATTACAACCGAAGATACTACTGATAATGTTAAAATTGTATGTCCTAAACAAAGCTACAGCAATGAATTTATAGATATGAAAAAGAAAAGTTTATTGCTAATACAAAAAAATGAGTATTTTGAGCCGATTTATTTAATAAATAATACCATTGACTATCATATTGTGAAAACGTTTAGTTTTGCAAAGAGCACTGAAGATAAACAATTAGCTAACTTTAAACAAATTTTAAATTCAATAAGAAATTCAATAAATTTAAAATGCGTAGGTTCTATAACTGCGCAAAAAAATGACGATTCATTTTATGATTTTAAGCCAAATATTTATCTGGATAATGTAATTAGTATTATAATAAATTTGAAATATGACATAAACTATCAAATTTTAGACTATAATAACAAAGTTATAGGATTATTAATTAATAATACTATAGAGCACGGATTTATACCTTGCTATCCATCTGCCTTGTCATCCACTTATGATAATATTCCCTATAAAATGATAGATGAAATAACAGAACAAGAGTTCAATGATTACAATAATACAAAGAGCATTTTAGAAAAGATTTATTCTCTAAGTAACTATAAAATCATAGTTAAGCCGTTATACAAAATTATAGAGGATAGTTTACTTATAGGTATTCTTACTAATGGTAATCAGTTTATTCAATTGACTAAACCAGAAATTAACAAGAGCGACGAGCTAAAGGAAATCAGTGCTAAGAATTATGTTTATATTGATAAAAGCATACAAACGGACCTTAGAGTTGACAATGAGCGCGTTACAATGGTTAATAATATAAAATTAGAAACACAATTTTATAACAGCTTCAAGAATACCTTCAAAAAAATATTAGGAATACATAAGAACACCATTTACAAAACAGGTTTGCTAAAAATCATTAACAATAATTCAATGCTTTACTTAGACAAAATATCTAATATTTACAGTTTATTAAAGACAATTGGAGAGAATTATATAATATTTGCTAAGTATGACAAAAAAATATTGAATAATATTAAACAAGTTTCGTCTTGTTATGATGAAGACGAATGCCCTACCTCGTTTTGTATGAAGTCAAATGATATATGTTCTTTGATTATACCTAAGAAAAATTTAATAAATCAGGAACTTAATGAAGAAATATACTACAGTCGCTTAGCGGATGAATTTGTAAGATATAATAAGTTCAAAAATTTCATTTTTGAGAATAATATTTCATATAACTATGGCTCTGTTGAATATAATATTTTACATAATGAGCTTTTGCTATTTCATTCTACATTAACACAGGAATACTTTAAAGATTTAATAACAGGCACTAAGCAAAATATGTTTAAAAATACATTTGATACATTGGGAATTATAGAGTCTAAAGATATTTTGGACTTTAAAAATATTAAAAAGGAGAAAATCGTTATTGCTGCCACAAAAGATAAGTTACATAATATTCAAGAATATTATGAAAAAAGTAAGGCAAAAATCAAAGATCCAAATTTGAGCAAAATTAATACCGAAGTGCAAAAAGTGCAAGAATCACAAGAATCACAAGAATCACAAGAATCACAAGAATATAGTAGTATTGATAGTATAGAAATAGCGCAAAACATTAATTTTATTGAAAAAAATATTGATACCAAATACAAATGTGAATTTTACAAAAACATAGTTAGAGAGGGTATTCGATTAAATTTTAAAGAACCACTATATGAATTGTTTTTTACTATGGATAATAAAATATGTTCTTTCGAATTAATTTTAATAATCATTAAGCATAGCCAGCGAAATAATACTTTAACAATTATTGATATAAAGAAAAAACTGATCAGTCTTTATAATAATGACGTTAATAATGAGATATTATACTATATTTTATTGAAGAATAATAAAAAAGCTATAATTGATAAAGTTATTAGAAAAGAGATCAGTTTGGAAAATCTAATTTATAGTGATGCTTATTATATAACATACATTGATATTTATATGTTAGCAAAAGAGTACAATTTACCGATAATATTCTTATGTAACAGCTCTATTGATTTAAGCATTACGGACAATAATTATATTATATGTAATATAAATAAATTAAACCAAGATTATTATTTTATTAAAGTGCCGAGTAAATATTCACGTAAAAAAGAACACAATTATAAGCTGCTTTTTACTAAACATTCAATACAGATTAATATAGAAACTGATTTATTAGACACTACTAATCATAAATTATTTAGCGACCTTAAGAGAGAGCTCAAACTATTTATTAATCCGTTAGAAAATTATATAACAAATTATGATTTGACAAAAATAACAAATAGCAAATATAAATTAAGACAGGTCAAAAAGATTGAAATTAAGAAAAAGTAATTCTTATATTTTATATTTTATATTTTATATTTTTTTATTTTTAATAAAATATAAAAAAAATCTGTATTATTGCTTATTCTAAAAATCTAAAATCTAATATCTAATATCTAAAATCTAAAATTTAAAAATCTAATTCATAATCATCGCTCTTTCCGTTATTAATATTTTGTATAGAAGTTACTGTCGATTCGATTAGTAAATTATTTGTGCTGCACTCATTGCTTGAAATTGCATTTAGCTGCTCCATTAAAACTTTCTCATTATTTTTCTCATCAACAGGCAGAACTTCCTTATCGGGTTTAATTGTCATAATAAAGTCATTGTCGATTAATACTTTAAAACTACTTGTTCCATAATAGCCCTCTTGTCCACACATAACATTTGCCGAAACACCTTTCATATTATCAATTTCTCCGTGCTTTGCCGCTTTTAAAAACATTTCAGGTGTTTCCTCAAACGACGCCTTTGCAATTGCTCCAATATCATCATTGTTAATACCGTGCCTAAAAATAGAAACCATCTTATCATTACAAGTCATCCTATCTGCTAAAATTGTTAAATGGCGATAATTAATATATGTGCTATCAAACTCAATCACCTCTGAAAACTCATCAAATATACTTTGACGAGCTGCCTCAATACCTAATACATTATAAATTTCAATAATATGGTTTGAAACCGTTCGCGTTTTATCAACAAAATCAAGGGCTAAGATTTCTAATAAATTTGTCCCATCGGTATCAAGAACCCATAAATCTTTCTTAATATATTTTGTATCAATTTCTTCAAAATTGTCCGAAATTTTTCGCAATGATACCTTACTAATATTTTTAATACCGCGTAAAATCAGGTTGTCGAGCAATTCATCTTGTAAATTTCTCAATAAATAAATCTCATCACTTTGATCGAGTGATTCCAAAACATTCTTGTTCTTCTTTTTCTTTAAAAGCTGAAGATTTCTATTAATCCTAATTCTAAAAATCAATTTATCAGAATTATAATCAGTATACATACACGTCAAATTGTTATAACTATTCATTAAACCAAAATGAATATCATCCATTGAGATATTTTTATCTAACATTTCTGTTCTATTCATAGCCATTCTAATAATCCACTTCGATTTTTCTTTATCTTTATTTGCATCATAACTACTATTGCACTCATCTAATAATTTTTCAAATTCATTATATTCTTTCATCATTTCAACATCCTCTTCTATTAACGAATTCATATCGTCGGGGTCAAAGCAAATCTCAATAGACTCCACAAGCGACCGCAATTTTGTATTTTCAATCTTTGTAATATATTCTTTCACTTTATTTTGATCATAACTTTCAGGCTTATTCAAATAAATAGAGCATGATAAACTTTTAGGATTATCACTTAAAGACAAGATTTCCTCAATACGAGGAACTCCACGAGTTACATTCGATTTTGAACTTACACCAGCAAAATGAAAGGTGTTGAGTGTTAATTGTGTTGTAGGTTCACCGATGCTCTGTGCTGCAATCATACCAACCATTTCACCAGGTGCTATTAATGATTTTTTATATGCGTTATTAATAACTGTCATTAAAATTTCAATAGATTTGCGAGTAAGGCGTTTGTATAATAATAAATCTTTTGGGCTTAAATAGTAAAAGTATAAGACTTTAAATAGTTTATTTGGCTTACAATAATTGAGTTTATTTAATTTTTCATAATTTGCCTCTATAATTTCGAATACTTCTAATGGAGTAATATCAATAATTACATTTTCCTCTTGATTTCCTGCTATATTATTAATAATATGTGTAAACGATACAGCAACATTCACTGAAGGTTTATAAATAGCATTGAAAATCTTTGCGATCACCTCTTCTCTCGATTTTAAGATATAATCAATGTAATATTTACATTTTTTATCCAATTCAGGCTTTTGCTTTTTAAATTTGCTATAAGCTTGTTTGGTGTATAATGTTCCATAAATGGAGTCTTTAGAATAATCATTGGGCATTTGATAATGTCCATAAATTTCTTCAATAGACATATTAACAAATGGAACTTGTTGCGACTCAACCCTAACTGGGTCGAAGCTGTCGTCTCCGTATTTAAATTGTATAATTTTGTTTTTATTGTTACGTACAGTCATATCATAATGTACCATTAAGTCTTCTAATCCTTTAATTAGGCGGCGCTGAATATAGCCGGTTTGACTTGTTTTACAAGCTGTATCAATTAAACCAACACGACCACCCATAGCGTGAAAGAATAACTCATCGGGATTTAATCCACTAATAAATGAATTTTCTACAAATCCACGAGCATTTGGTGAATCATCGTATTTGGTATAATGTGGTAATGTTCTATCCTCAAATCCATAAGGAATGCGTTTTCCATCTACGTTTTGCTGTCCTAAGCACGAAATCATTTGCGAAATATTTAAATCACTGCCTTTTGAACCGGCATTTACCATCGTTACAAAACGATTATTAGTATTGAGATTTTGGCGACCTAATTTACCTGCTTCAAAAGACGCTTTATTTAAGATATTATTAATGCGCGTTTCAAATTCTTGGACGTTTGAGCGTCCTGTTTTATTCTCAAAAATACCTAAATGAGTTTCGTCAATTAAAGACTTAACCTCTATTTTCTTCTTATTAATTGTTTCATTGATTTTTTCATTTGTTTCTCTATCAGCAATAAGATCGCTAATTCCTACACTGTATCCGTGAATTTTCATATATTCGGTTACAATGTCTTGTAAATTATTAATAAAATCACACGCGCTATCAACTCCGTAGTCATTATTAATTCTATGAATTAATCCGCGCGTTGTATCTCCAAGAATACCCTTTTCAACGTGTCCGCGTTTGATAGTTCCTTTATTAATTTCTAATACATTATTTGAATTTTTATAATCCTCCGTTGTTTCATTAAATTGCTTTGTTTTATATTTTAATGTAATATTTGGAATAATTTGGCTTAATAGTGAGAAACTACTTTGCGATGGAATATCAAAGTTGATTTTTGTTAAATCGATAGTTTTAAGATGCGCCATTATATTCATTGCTGTTCTCGAGTTGAAATTAATAGATTCACGCGTAAATAAATAAGTACTTAATAGCGAGTCTTGAAAAATGCCGACAATTGATTTGTTATTTGCCGGGCTAATGATCTGATATTTTACTGCCGCTAATGTTTTGAGTTCAATTTCTGACTCATCATCTTGTGGCATATGTAAATTCATTTCATCACCATCAAAATCTGCATTATATGGTTTAGTGTCAGCAACATTCATTCTAAATGTATCCCCACGCATCATTACTTTTGTAATATGACACATCATCGACATCCTATGAAGAGTGGGTTGACGATTAAATAATATAGGATCGCCATCTAACATATGACGATGTACAATATCACCAATTTCAAGATTGATCGATTCACGGTCAACATAGCGCAAACTAATGCAATCACCGTTTTTTCGCTCATAAATTTTTGCTCCTGGATGTACATCAGGACCATTTAAAATGAGCTTTTGCAAATAATTTTTATTTTTTGCATTAACAACAATAGGTTTTGTTAAATTTTTTGCAATCTTTAATGGAACTCCTAATTGATTGATTGATAGATTTGGGTCAGGAGTAATAACAGAACGAGCACTATAATCTACGCGCTTTCCCATTAAATTACCTCGCACTCTGCCACTCTTACCATTTAAACGCTCTTTAATCGCTTTTAGTGGGCGACCAGACCGTTGAGCAACTGCTGCTACACCTGGAATCTTATTATCAACAAGAGTAGCAATATAATATTGTAATACTGTTGTCCAATCATCGATAACATTAGATCCCGATTTTTGCTCGATTTTTTCCTGTAACATTTTATTTGCTTTAACAATATTAATAATAATATGTGTTAAATCGTCTTCACTCCGCTGTTGCGCATCGTGTTTAATTGATGGTCGCACTTGTGGAGGTGGGACAGCAAGCACTTGACAAATCATCCATTCCGGTCGCGACCATATTGGACTAAACCCCATAAAATGAACGTCTTCATCCGATATTTTCTTAAAAATTTTGAGCATAATTTCTGGAATAATTTTCATCGCCATTTTAGAGTCTTCTTTCTTAAACTCATAATTATTAAATTCCTCTTCTTTATCATTCCATTCCGCAATAATTGTTGCTAAACCCTCTTTTCTAAGTTTTGGTTGTAAGCATCCGCATCCATTATGTGAATCTTCACCACACCTGTGCCTCTTACTTGCTAATGCGAATACTTTTGTCCATCTGACATCAGCATTTAATTCTAATAAATAATTATATTTTTCTTTGTCAATTAATAGCTTAGAGCACTTAATACAAATACATCTAGATATTTTCATAATAGTTGATAAATATTGAATGTAATATACAGGTCTTGCTAAGTTAATATGTCCAAAATAACCAGGTGACTGAACATAATCAAGACCATCAGTTGGACATATCATACCGGCATCTAAAACACCCATACGAGGGTCAAAAAGTCCCCCTAATACCGGTTTATTATTTATATGAGTATCTCTGTTTGTTATTTCAACAACCGACCCTTTTTGAATTTCATATGGGCTTAAAATACTAAATTGAATACCGATGATTTTAGATGGTTTCTTATTTTCAAAATCGGTCATTCTTTTATAATAGTTAAATAATATTTAAATAATATTAATTCAATTTTTAATTTTTTATTTTTTATTAATTAATAATTTTTTATCTTTTGTTTTACTTTTTGTTTTACTTTTTGATGTGTATTTTAATAGTATATAAAAATTGATTACAATTAAATACTTTTATTTATACTTATATAACAAATCAATCAAAAGATATGGAACAACAATCTAGTCAAATTAATAATGATAGTTTTAATAATTGGAGTGATAAATCAAAAGATATACCATTTAAAAGTACCAAAAATGGCATAGGAAATGGTGAAGAAAAATTAGCAAAAGAACTTGATTTATCATCATCTGTAGGAGGACAAAATAGCACGATTGATTTAATACATCCAGTTTTGGGAAATATAAGTGTAAAAGATATGACAAAAGATGATTGCACTTTAGGGACAGATGGATGTCATAATATGAGAACATTATTTAGAATGACAATAGTATTGCTAATTACTTGGATTGAAAAATATAGAATAACTTGTGAATTAGCAAATAAGTTATATAATGATGTTAATAAAAAACATGGTTCTTCAAGAACTACTATAATAGAAGGAGTTGATAGATTTGAATTATCAACGTCAAATCTATCAAAATTGAATGAATTATTAAATGAACTTAAAAAAACCAAATTAGAAAAAGAATATCATAGTTTAAATTCTGAATATATTGATGATATTATTAAAAGTTTAGGTACTAATTCTTTACAAGAATTGTTAAATAATTGTGTTCGTAAAGAAGCAATAAGCAAGACATTAATTATAGTTGATGAAAAAAAAGGTTGGTTTATTGTTAAAAATATTAGTAAATTGTCTTGTCCTCGTATTACACGTGGTGCTCCAAGAATTACTTATAATTGGCTATCTAAATAATATATTAAATCAGTTAGAACAAATGAGAATTTAGGAGGAACCGCATTTCCAATTTGTCTATACATTGATGACACTGAACCTTCAAACATAAAATCGTCTGGAAAAGTTTGAATTCTAGCATATTCTCTAACCGTCATTCTTCTTTTTCCACTTGGATGCACATTTATAACTGGTCCTCCAGTCCCTCCTCCTCTTCCTGTGATAGTAGGAGCTATTTTATCCCATTCTAAATTTCTATTACCCATATAACCTGTAATTTTTACTTTATGTTTTGTTCCAATATGTTGAATTTCTTCATTATAGTCAATTGGTAAATCACCTATTGCATCTTTTAATGTTTTTGTAATTTCTTGTGTTTCAATTGGCCATTCAAAATTAATTTTTTCAGAAATATCACTGCGAATTCCTATAAAAATTACACGTTCTCTATTTTGAGGAATATCATACCATTTTACTTTAAACAATTTTGTTTTTACTTTATAACCACATTTCTCTAAATCTGAAACTATCATTTTAAATATCTTTCCTGTATGATTTTTCTTATCTACATTATTTTCGTAACCACCCAAACTTAATATACCTTTAACATTTTCAAATATGAAATATTTAGGTTTTTTTAGTTTCAATAATCTTACTAATTCTAAATAAAGTTTATTTCTATTATCTGCTTCTTTTCTATATAAATTTGCCACAGAGAATCCCTGACATGGGAACCCTCCTGTAAGTATATCACAATCTGGGATAGTTTCTATTTTGGTTATATCTTGACATGTAGGTTTAAATTTGTAATATTTTTCATAAGTATCACAAGAATCCTTATTAAAATCATTGACATATACAACAGCATATCTATCTGGTTGTTTATGAAATGCAAAATCTAATCCGCCACAACCAGCAAACATAGAAGCAATCCTGAGTTTAGGTTTCATTATTTTAATTTCTATAGATTGTTCTGTTTTGTTATTATTTTTAACTTCTTTATTTTCAAATTCGGTCATTCTTTTATAATAGTTAAATAATATTTAAATAATATTAATTCAATTTTTAATTTTTATTAATTTAAAAATTGAAGTTTTTGTTATATAATATAATATAATATAATTTAATAATAGAACTATTATGCCTCATAAATATTGTACAAGAACTAAGACTGCTTGTATTCCAAAAATGAATTACGTGTATGATAACAGTAATTCTGATGTGTGTTCAAGTAGTAGTGGTTCAGATTGTGAGTATTTTGATAATAGTTCTGAAAATGGTTCTGAAAATGGTTCTGAAAATGGATCTGAAAATGGTTCTGAAAATGGCTCAGGAAAAATGTTTAATAAGCGTGATTATTATAAATTTTTGCACCAATTATATCCTTCACGTTATAGTAAAAATAAATATATTAATGAAGCAAATGCGCACAAGCGAGCAAAAAAAGCACATTATCAGCATTTTGACAATAGTACTTTAAATAGTCCTATGAGCAATCATAGTTTATTTAATAGTAAAATTATTAAAAAAAAGCATAAAAAAGTTTATAAGAAAAATGTTATGAATAATTCAGAAGATGAATGTAGTATTAGTAGCAGCGCGGATGAAGAAGAAAGAGACAACACTACAAATATTAAGAGTACAAAATATGAAAAAACATTGTTATCAGAAGGTTTCAAAACGCTTTTTCAAAACCTTAGTAAATCTGATAGAAATAAAAATATTAATATTATTGTAAATTTGAAAAAAGGTAAAAATAATATTTATAATAATGAAAATGGCGAAACTGGCGAAAATGGCGAACATCTTTATTATCAAGAGGTCGACGAAGACGAAGACGAAGATGAAGATGAAGAAAAGGAGGAAAACGAGAAAAAGGAGGAAACTCATAAAAGCACATATAAAACTATTCAAAAAGATGATGTAGTTCCGGCTCCGCCAAAAGTATCAAATAGGAATTACCGAACATTTGATAAGATTTTAAATAACGAGGAAGCAGAGTCTGACTATTTTAAAAATTGCTTATCTAAAAATTTGCAGTTAGAAGCAATTGCTAAATTAGAAAAACTTAAAGACTTAACTAAAATCAGCAAGCCTTATTTACTTCATTTGGTTGATCTCGATATTCCTGACCAATATAAAGCGTGTGCTTTAAGAAAAATTAATATTATGCGGCTAATGTCTGGAAGTGGAAATAGTGAATATTATAAAATTAAGTCGTGGGTAGACTCGTTCTTGAAAATTCCGTTTAATAAATATAATAATTTGCCTATCAGTTTTGCTGATGGTATCGAGCAATGTCACGAATTTATGGAAAATGCTAAAAAAATATTAGACAGCGTTACTTATGGGTTGGAAGATGCTAAAATACAAATTATGCAAATGATTGGATTGTGGTTAGTAAATCCAAATGCGATTGGTTGTGCTATTGCTATTAAAGGGCCTCCTGGAACCGGCAAAACAACGCTTATTAAAGAGGGTATTAGCAGAATTTTAAACAGGCCTTTTGCGCTTATTGCGCTGGGTGGATGTGGTGACTCGGGTTTTATAGATGGATTTGACTATACATACGAAGGGAGTAAGCATGGAAAAATTATTGATATACTAATTCAATGTGGTTGTATGAACCCAATTATTTTATTTGATGAATTAGATAAATTGAGCGATTCGTTTAAAGGGCAGGAAATTACAGGTGTATTAACACATTTGACAGACAGCACACAAAATACCAAATTTAGTGACAAATATTTTTCGGAAATTAGTATTGATATGTCGAAAGCATTATTTATTTTTAGCTACAACGATGAGAGCGCTGTTAATCCTATTTTAAAAGATAGGATGTATAAAATAGAAACAAAAGGTTACAAAACTAAAGATAAATTGGTTATTGCAAAAGATTATTTATTGCCAAAAATTAGAGAGGAAATCAAATTTACAAGCGATGCTATTGTATTTAATGATGAATTATTAGAATATATTATTAATGATTTTACAGAAAAGGAAGATGGAGTGCGCAATTTAAAGCGTTGCTTAGAAATTATTTATAAGAAGTTAAATTTATATAGATTAATGAAGCCTAATGTAAATTTATTTGAAAATAGTGAAGGATTTAAGTTTAAGAGTAAGATCACCTTTCCTTGTATTTTAACAAGACAGCTCATTGATGATTTAATTAATAAAGCATCAACAAGAGACATTCCATATGGAATGTATACTTAAGTTATTAAGTAGGTTTAAAAACAGTTTAATTATTAATTTTTTGTTTTTTGCTTAAATCGTTTTTATATATATTTATTATTGGAGGGGGGAATCTTTAAATAAATATATATAATATAATGGCTTTGCCGCAGTTTGAAATCATAAAATTAAAACAATTAAATAAATATAAAAACTATGATAAATATGATGATTATTTAAAAGCGCAGCATCCTCGCTTTTATGCTGGATTAGTTAATCCTCAAATAACGGAAATTGCTGATATTGCTATTGAAGAGCGAATGAAAGATGCTGTTCGTTTTTTTGCATCAAAAGGAGTAGGTGAATTGACTCAAATATTGCAAAATTTTGATGAAGATGCTGAAATAATAAATGGAATACAAAAATTTGTTGGCGATGGTTATGCTGCTATAAATCAGGGACTACGGAATATGTTAGGTAATAGTGAACTTGATTTTACAGCTATTATAGCACATTATGAAACTGAAATGCAGAGAAACATTGATGTTACTGACAGTTATATTTATAATATGTTAAGTGCTTTTACGAAAACCACCCCTTCTCAAGATAAATTCTATGTTTTTAGATGTTTTCAACAATTACCGGATGGCCTACCGTTATTTGATGCTGACGGTGTTATGAAACCTATTATTTATTTAAATCAATGTACATCAACTTCTATATTATTACGAGTATGTGATTTTTGGTGCACGCCCCCTCCTATAAATACTGCAAATCCAACAAATCCCTTTGATCCAGCTAATGGAGATAATACTATAATTTGTATAGAAATACCTATAGGTACGCATGGAATTTCTATAATTAATTATGCAGGAATTCTTTATGAACAACTTACAACTATATATTCTGAATTTGAATATATCCTTCCACCTGGTGGAACTTTAGAACTTACTCGTGAAACATATGACTATACAAGTATTACAAGAGCACAATTACATGAAATAACCAGATTGGACCCGTTAAATGCGCCAATTCCAAATTTACCTATAAGATTTAACATACCTATTTATAAGTATACTTCATTTGTTCCAGATAACCGCCCATTTAAAAAAATAGCAAAAGATATATACCGTTATAAATTACCTGCACTTAGAAATATATTAGTAAGAAATATAATATATATGAGAGATCAAGCAAGCGAGTTATCATCTAGAATAATATCAAGACTACGGAGGAGGTCTGGTTATGCGCAATTAGATGAAGCTGAAGGTAGAAGAAAACGAAAACAAGGAAACAACTATAGTAGAAAACATAGAGGAAAACATAGTAGAAAACATAGAGGAAAACATAGTAGAAAACATAGAAGAAACTATAGTAGAAAACAAAGAAACAAACAATAAATAACAATTAAATTTTTTATATTAAAAGCTTCTTGTTAATGCGCGATTATATTTTCTATTTTTAGATGTTTTTCGCATATTTTATTATAATATATATAATAAAATATATTTGCTCTATTCCTCATAATTCCAAGAATAATAATATCTCTCAAGAGAGGTATTTTTAAGATTAGAATATTTTAAAAAAACAGTAGCTTCATTGCATAATATTTGTAATTCCTTTTTAAAATTCATAATATGTTCTTTATTATAGTTATTTTTTACACAATGATACGGATTTTGTATAATAATGCGTGTTATAAACTCTCGTTCTGGTGGATTTATTTCAAAAGCCCCAATATAATACGGACCTTTTTTTTGATCTATTGTTGGTGGATAATAACCAATATAAAAATAGCGCTTTGAAACATTTACGCACCCAAAATCACACATTTTATACATATCTTGATACATAAATGTCGGAAAAAATTCACTTATATGAACCATTTCGTATATCCAAGTTCGTGCCCACTGTATTGCCGAAAAAGCTCTTAATAATTTTAAGTGTTTAGAATTTAAATTGTTTGCAAAATCTTTATCTGGACTATTTGTTTTAATGTCCTCATTAATGTTTTCTTTGAAATTTAAAAAATCTGCTTTAATAGTTTCTACATCTTCAAGATCTTCTATTTCTTCTATCTTTTCTAGATCTTCTAGATCTTCAACATTTTCTATCTTTTCTGTATTGCTAATTGAATTTGTTCTCAAAAACTCATAAAATGATGGAAAATCATCCATATTATTATTTATTGTATTATTAGCAGTGTTATTAACTTTATTATTCATTACTATATTTAATTTTCTATTAATATGTTTCCTTTTAGTAAAATATATTTTGTTAACTTGCGTTACTTGCGTTAATAAGAATGCATTGTTACAAACTATATAAAAAAACAGTATTATATTTGACTTGAGCATAGTATATATATAAAATAACTTTTATATGTTAATCAATACATATTTATTAATACATATTTATTAATTTATTAAATTCATTCTTTTTTTCACTTGTTAAAGGTTCATAACCTGTAATAATCTTTTCATCATTTGTCTTAAAAGGGGAGTCATGTCCTTGAAAAGCTAATGTTGGAGAGAAATATACATTCTTATATGAAGTATTATCCTGTATAAATGATATATATGACTTATTTGTTCCTCGTGTGTTTAAATATTTTTGCTGGTCACCTGTTATACAAGGACATCCTTTAGATGAACTGTAATCGCTATTATAGAAACAACATTCAGGTAAAAATTTATTATCTTCAAATAGCACTTTTTCAGGATCAATCTTAACATTTGTATACGATTGTAAATTTAATTCGGGATGTTTAAAAACTTTTGATAATAATCCTATTGTATTATTAGAAGGCTCAAAATAATTGGTTACAAAAATATTATTATAATTATCGTTATTATTATTAATATAATTTTCTTTCTTACTCCAATATTATTTATATATATATAAAATAAATAACATAGTTGCTTTATCAAATATTAAAACAAATATAATAATTCCTGTTAAAATTATTGATATTTTGCTTTTAAAAGAAACATTTTTATCAAACAACATTAAATAATTCTTATGTAAGTTTTTATATGAGACAAAGTTAAACTTATTTTTAACAACCATTATATGTAATATTTACATATTACATATATTATTATTATTATACTTTATAAAATTCTGTTTATAAAATTCTGTTTATAAAATGCTGTTTATAAAATGCTGTTTATAAAATGCTGGTTATAAATTCACTTAATCTTACATGAATAAATAAAACAAGTATTAGTAATACTAAAAATATTAAGAAACTTATTCCAAACATAACAATCAGCAAAATACATGACACCATTAATATCCATCCAACTATTGGAATATATCCATATGTTATAAATAATATATAAGTTAAAATCACGGATGTTAACGCCGATGTCATTGCTATTGATGTAGGTATAACAACTGATATAAGCCATCCTGCTACAAATACAAAAAATGTTAGTTTCCAAGCTCTAAGTATTAATATTATAGTATAGTATATTACAGTAATTGAAGAAATGATTTTTCTTAAAAAATCATTGGTATTCATAAAAAAAAACTTGATTTCTAATAACAATACTTGTACGCTATTGTTGATTAAAAGGACAAATCTCATTATTAATCTGAATAAATATACAATAAAACTTTGCACACCCATAAATGCTATATACAATGCCGCAAAGAAATTATCAACATAAGAGAATATAGAATCGAATGGTTTTGTGCCGTCTTCTGCTACTTCATCGTTTAATATATTTAAGCATTCATTAAAATTATTAGTAATATATTCTAAGTCACTATTAACCACCTTATCGCTATTTATTATTGAAGCAAAAGGCATAAATAAGGGATTACATTTGTGTTTTTCCCACGAATTTTTATAGGATTGTAAAGAGGACTTTATATAAAAATATAAAGCAATTACTATAACTATTGTAAAAGTTATAATAGTGAACCATATATCATTGCTATATATATCACTATAGCTTGCTTTTTCATAATAACCACTTATTTTTTTTGGTAGAGAATTTTTTGTTTCACCTGGTTTAGGAGGAAGTTCCATATTAATATAGCATACTAAAAATAATATCTCATTTTATTTTATTGAATAATACGAAATAGTATGTTAAACTTTTTATCCTGTCTCCTCATTGTCCGCAACTGCATGGAATACTGTTCCTGGTAAATCAGCATTTAAAGCGTGACCTAATTTTACACTTGTTGTTACTAAATAAAAAATTATTGTAATCATAGAAGATACTTTGCCAAACATATCTGTTACAACAATAAAAGCTTTGCTTAATTCCGTTAACAGCATATTAAATCGCACTCCTAAATCTTCCATAATATTTAATGTAGATCCATGTTGAACAACTAATCCTGTCTTTAAAGACTCTAATATTCCAACAAATAAGTTCCCGCTTTCTAAAAACTGATCCAATGCCACATATATAGGTTGTAAAAAGCCTTCCATAGAAGCCGATTGAATTTCCTTAGTACATTCATTGAATGTTTCTATTGGGTCTTCATCAACCATTCCAGCTAAAGGTATTACAAGCGGATTGCATCTGTATTTAGTCCAATTGTTTTTTAATTGTGATAAACCTATACTTAAGGTAATTGCTAACTGAATTAGACCAAATATTGTAATTATTAAAAAAGCTTTACCTATATCGCTAGAAGCCATACTTATTATAATTATATTATAATTATAATAATATATAAATGTAATAATTGTAAAAATATTATAATTATTTATTATCTATTTATTATCTATTTATTATCTATTAACGTATCCTTATTACTCTATTAGTCCTTTATTTTGTTGTGTTAATTTTTGATTTAGGTCAGCTGAACCTATCATAGTGCGAGAGCCAAGTGCTCCGGCTCCACCATTTCCTGTAACGTTTGCTTGTAATCTTTCATCGTTGGTAGTATTATTAGTATCAAGATTTTCCTTAAAAGTTTCTATTAAATTGTAGTTCCCTAAATATAGAAATGCCAACAATAAACATATTAAAAAAATTATAATTATTTTATAAATATTCTTTCTAAATGTAAAATACATTATATAAATTATATTATATAAATTATATAATATAAATTAAATTATAAAAATTATATTATATAAATTATATAATATAATATAAATTTTAATGGTTGTAATTAATGATAAAAATGATAATGATAAAAATGTTAATTCTATTTTAAATCAACAGCAACGTATAGATTTGGATAATTTAATTAAAGCAAATAATAGCGATGACTGTACTCAAGAAATTCGCAATAAGAAGCAAAGTCTTCTTATTAGTAATGATGTTAAACATTTGGTCTTTATAAAACAAAAATATGAGAGATTGAGGAAATCTAATCCACACGAGTTCGACGCTATATGTGTTAAACAATGTAGTTTTTTATTTAATAATTATACAGATTTATATAATAAAATTAAAAATGACAAGATTGATTTATCAATTTTAGAGAGATTTTTAGTAATATTAAAAAAAATAGAAGATGGTGAAATAGATCAACACGAAGGCTCTTATTTAGTAGGCAAACATTTGAAAGAACTGTATATTGACAGTGCTTTAAAAACACAGAAAATATTAGACGCCAAAGCAACCAGTAAAAAACCTATTACTGATGTTGAAAAAAAAATAAGTTATAGAGATTTTAAGCTATTGAACAAGTAAATAATAACCAAAATGATTCTTTTAATCACACTCCAAAAATGTTTCATTTTCATCTTCAATACTTGAAATTCTTGTTTGTAATAATTTAAACTCTTTTTCTAAGCATAAATGTGCTTGCTTTAATTCGATGAATTCAAGCATTAATGCCTTATTTTTATTTGTTAAATGGCTAATATTGCATTTAAGTCCTCGTAATTCTTTATTTTGTAAATTAACTATATCTTCGGAAGAACAGCAATGACCATAATTCTTAATATAATCGTTTTGATTTTTAATAACCCAATTTCTATGTTTTTGCGTAGCAAAATGGTTTTTTGCAAATTGTGAAGAAATATTATAAGCTCTATTACTGCACGGACACTTGATAACACCTTGACTATATTCTTTCATCAATTCCGAATATGTTTTGTCCCTAAATCCTTCTGTTTTTTCGTCATATTTCAATGTATAGTCAGGGGCCGTTTCAATAATTCTTGTGTCTTCACTTGTATGAGACATATTATTTACTGTAATTGTTAATGTTATGTTTTCAATTTTATTTTAATAAAATTATTTTAATAATTATATTTTAATATTTTATAACTTTAGCATGTTTTTAAATAGTATAATATATTATGAAATATTATATTATATATTATGAAATATTATATTATATATTATGAAATATAATATTATATATTATAAAATATTATAATATATTAATTATGAGTGATAATAATAATTTTTACTCTTTTATAACATACGTATTGCTATTTATATTAATTGTTATTATATTCTCTCTAAGCTTTAAATATAAATTTAAAAGAGCGCAAAGATTGTCTTTTAGGTCTTTAACAAATAAAAATTCTAATGCCCCCGTGAAAGAAAATTATACTAATTATACTAATTTAAAAGAGGGATTTAGAGAAGGCTTAAATGAAAGTAACTATAGCAAGAAAGAATCCGATAACGTTTTTAAAATGATAGATAATAAACTTAAAGGATTAATACACGAATTAGGCGGACCTGAAGGAAAAACTGAAACAAAAAAAATTCTTGTAAATACTAAGAAAATATGTGACTTAGAATGTGCAAAATGTATGATGATGATGATAAATGATAAGAAATCTATTAATACTATTGATATTGAAGGCATATTAGACGATGAAACAAATGAAAATTGTATAAAATGTAAAAAATATACCGCGCTGTCAACCTCTATTACAAGTATTATAGATAATTTGTAATAAAAATTATTATGAAAAATAACATGTTTGTAAAGCTAATATTTTATTTTTCTTTGTTTTCTTTGTTTTCTTGATTTTCTTTGTTTTCTTGATTTAATTTGCTTTCTTGATTTTCTTTGTTTTCTTGATTTTCTTTGCTTTCTTGATATTCTTTGTTTTCCACCGGTTGGTGTTTCCTCAATATCTTCATCTATTGATGTTTTTTCATCTATTTCTCTTAATGCCTTTAATCTGGCAGCTCTGGCAGCTTCAGCTTCGGCAGCTCGATAAGCTTGAGCAGCGTCCGTGCCTTCTTTATGAATTTTCTTTATATTTCTAAGAGCTCTAACTAAATCAGGTCTATCTCTATCTATCGCCCTTTGTATATTTGAAACTTCATTTCCTTTAGCTTCTTTAGCTTCTTTAGCTTCTTCAAATTCTTCAATTTCTTCAATTTCTTTGTTAATGTTATTTAACTCTTTTAAAGTTTTAAACAGTTCATCTATTACTTTTTTTAGTTCATTCGCTTTATCAGTGTTATTTAACTCTTTTAAAGTTTTAAACAGTTCATCTATTACTCTTTTTAGTGGCTCAGTAATATCTGTATTTTTGATCTTGTTCATCTCTCCGATTATGTATTCTCTATAAAGGTTCTCTTTGTTTTCTCTATTAAGGATCTCGTCCGCCTCTCTGATAAATTCTTCGTCCGAATCCGTCCATTTCATCGATTTCATCAATTCTGTAACATTAGTTTTAGTTTCTAAAGGTCTAACGTCAGTTACTAAAGGGGGAACGTGAGGTAGCACTCGTGTCGTTCTTGATCCTAATGGATAAAGCCGAGGAAAAAATCTCACTCCACCTTTTTTAATTTTTCTTGATTTTCTTTGTTTTCTTTGTTTTCTTGATATTCTTTGTTTTCTTGATATTCTTTGTTTTCTTGATATTCTTTGTTTTCTTGATTTTCTTTGTTTTCTTTGTTTTCTTGATATTCTTTGTTTTCTTTGATTTCTATCACCAGCCCCCTTAATATTGCCATTCGGAACAGCATTCATACTATTACTCGGAGCTTTTTGTTGTTCTTGTGGTTCTGGGTGTACTCTTGGATAACCAGTACTACTAATACTTCTTGTCATTCCAACTACAGCTCTAGCTGCATGTTCTAATACTGTGTTAGCAGCGTTTTTTGCTCCGTGAACTACAGGTCCTAATTCTCCAAGTGCTATGCTTTTAGGTGGATATGTTTCACCAGGCATCAATATTTATATTATATTTATATTATATTATAATATAAAAGGTAGATTATAGTGTTTTTGATTTTATTAACTTTCTAAACTTTCTTGATTTTCTTTGCCTTCTTTGTTTTCTTGATATTTTTTGCTTTCTTGATTTTCTTGATTTAATTTGTTTTCTTTGTTTTCTTGATTTTTGTGACTTTTTTGAATTTTGTGAATTTTTGCCACCTATTGTATCTGCTTCTGTTAGTGGGGCATTCCTCCTCGCCCCACTCCACATATAATCGTTTATGGCTCGTTCGGCAGCGTTATATTCTCCTTTTCTTCTTTCTGGTGTTGCTTGTCTTTCTGTACTTTCTTGACTAAGTGTAGCTTGCGGCAAGATAGAAAACGCGGAGCGGCCTTGCAAAACCACAGGTTCATTACTGAAAAGATCTGCTTGCCTTTTTGCTTCCCTTTTAAATAATTCAGCTATATGATCTTCCAATGCCTTGCCAAATTTATCGAAGTTATCTTTAGTCGTCGCATCATTCATAGTGGATCCAACTTCTTCTTTAAGTGTTATACTTTTCACAAGTTCTAGTTTTTCTTGAGCTTCCCTAATATTTAGACGTTCTAGTTCTTCAATCGCTTCTTCAACTCCTTTAGTAGTTGTAAATTTCTCTCTTAATTCTAATTCTAATAGAGTTGCTATATGTTCTTGTAATGACTCAGTAAAGGTTGTGATTCTACTTATAATTTCAGAGTTTTCAGAGTTTGATCTATATTCATGTAATAGCTCTGCCTTTAATTCGTTCACATCAGTTAATATTTTTTTAGCCTGAATACTATCTAAGTTATCTATTTTTTTTTTTATTAGCTCTTCTAATTTATATACATTTTCTAATTCATTTGCAGTTAGTATATATTCTTCTAATGATAATTTATATTTCTCGAACATTGGATTAGTCCCTTCATCCATATCTATTATTGATGTGTTTGGTGCAGTTTTTTCTTCTTGACTATCAAGTGCTGATATCAAGAAATCTACTTTTTTTGCTTTAATATCATGATTTAATTCAAATAAGTCATCATATTTACCGTGTTCACGAAGTTGTATTATTTTGGCTATTAAATCTGTAGTCAATTTTTGTATGAATTGTTTATCATATTCCCCCATACTTTCAGCAATGGATAATTCATCATATATACTGCTCAATAATTGCACAATAGTTTGATCTGTTACTATTGGTTCCTTTAAATATGTTTTGTTTAAATATTGTGTTAATATATCTTCTTTAAATTGCTTTTGCGTATCATACTTTTGAGGGTTATCTTTTATTTCTTCTAATATAATTTGCAACTTATCCTCAGTTAATACATTTATATCTTCTGCTGGTTCTGGTGCTGGTTCTTCTGCTGGTGCTGGTGCTGGTTCTGGTGCTGGTTCTGGTGCTAGTTCTTCTGCTGGTTCTTCTGTTGGTGCTGGTTCTGGTGCTGGTTCTTCTGTTGGTGCTGGTTCTAGTGCTGGTTCTGGTGCTAGTTCTTCTGCTGGTGCTGGTTCTGGTGCTGGTTCTAGTGCTGGTTCTGGTGCTGGTGCTGGTGCTGGTTCTTCTGTTGGTGCTGGTGCTGGTGTTGGTGCTGATACTGGTGCTGAACCTATTCCAGCTCCTGCGCCTGTATCTGAATCTTCTTGTTGTTCTACTTTTGGTTGTTGCATACTCTGAATAAATGCCTTCATATCTGGACAATAGTTTAATAAACGGTCTAATACCGTCGCTCTAAATTTTTCCATAATAATAATACCATTACTATCAGTAATGATATCCAAAATAGCTAGTGCTTCAATCATTTTATCTTGTTGTTGCGGATTACAAGGTGTTTCTTTAGCAATAACATCTTTAAAGCGAGATAAAAAATCAGTTATATTTTTCTCTTCTTTTATTGTAAAGTTGATATCAAAATCACCTTCTTGTATTTCTGACTCTATTTTGTTGAAATAGTTCGCTTTCTCTTTTTTTCTTGTTTCTACTGTTTCCCTATATTTATCACCGTATGTATTAAATAGAGTCAATAGATTAACATCACTTTCAGGAATAGATGTACTCTCTTGTTCATCAACTATTTTTATTAACATTGCTATTGTATCTATTAGCGACTTTAATAATATATCAGATCTGATGACTGTCTGTATTTTTTTGCCTCTCATTTTTGTGTCATTGTCATAAGTATCAGTTAGATGAGATATATTGAGCGTATCGGACGGGTTGGGTGATGGCTGCGCAGGAACTGGACTCACTTGTTTAGTACTACCAAACCATTTTCTAATCTTGAACATGCTGCCTTTCTTTCTTGTGGGCATTTTTATAATATATAAAAATTTATTATAATATATAAAAATTTATTATAATATATAAAAATATATTATAATATTATATAAAAATTTACTAAAAATTTACTAAAAATTTACTAAAAATTTACTTAAAATTTACTTAAAATTTACTATAATGGTGGGCTTTTATGTACATAGCGTTCTTCAAATTCCCCATTATCAACAGCTGCTTGTGTATATTTTTTTCCTCCCCATTTTGGATCCATAGGATTTACGCTCACCTCTCCTTGTTGGTAAAACATTTTATCTAAGGGTGTTTCTAAACCAATATCTTGGTTTTGCGTATCAATACCCGCCAACATATTTGTATTATATTTTTTGTTATTATCTCGCGTAGCATCAAGAATTTTGTTACTTTCAATGAATTCTTTACTATCCTTATCAAGTGGATCTCGTTGTATAGATGGCAATCCTCCTTGATTTTCAAAGATAGATGGTTTAACTTGTATTAATTCGTTATTTTGTGCATCAGTTGAATATTGCAAAAATAATACAGGGCAGCTTATTTTTTGACTATTTTGCCATTCTATAAAGTCAGAATAATCTTCTAAACTATTAAATCTAATGGGGTTTACTCCTGGAACAATTGCTAATTTAGAATTATACAAATAATAATTACCATCTTTTTCAATCAACATATTTGGACATCTGGTATTAGTAGATGTTTGTGTCTTATTTTCCATTTGTTCGTAATATTTATATGAATTTGTATAATAATGTAATCCTAATATAAAAAAAGCAAAAGTTAGTATAAGCACTCTATTTACTCTAATAATTCTCAAATATTCTTTAAGAAAGTTTATTGGAATATCTAATGTTGACATATTATTACTATTACTATTATTAATATAATAATATATTAATAATATAATTAATAAAATATTTTATAATATTTTATAATATTTTATAATATTTTTAATAAAATTATTTAAATATATTATTATATTAATAATGCCGTATATTAAATTAGAAAATAATATAAATAATGAGAAACTTAATAAATTATTAAGCTATGGAACAACATTTGTAGGTGCGTTTAGTAAATCATGTCATCATTGTATAAATATGCAGCCTGAGTGGAAAAAATTTGTTCATAGTGTCAAGAAACAGAAAATTAGGGCTAATATATTAGAAATCGATGCTAATATTTTATCATCAATTAAAAATCCATTGATTAATAACAATATTCAGGGGTTTCCAAGTCTATTTATTATTAAAAATAATAAATTTGTTGCTTCGTATGCTAATGAGCGGACTGCGTCTAATTTTTTAAAATTCTTGAATAAGTATAATTCAAGGATGTCAAAAAAAAGTACTCTAAAAAGAGGCAAACATAGGGGTAGTTTAACAAAAAAATATCGTAAAATGTATTAACTTCTTAACTTCTTAAATTTGGATTAATGCATATTTCCATTGTGGGAAATATATCTCCCGACATACATTTATTTCTTGAAGAAACTTTAGCGCAATTTCTCGCATTGTTAGTTTTTCCAATATAACAATAGCCATATTCATTTGAATTTGATTGTAATGGTGCAGGTTCTGTATTTTCTTTTTCTTTTATTGTATTTTTTACTTCTTTAGGTACATCACGAGTGCGTTCATTTACTTTGCGTTCGTTTTGTAATATAGTGGTTTCAGTTCCTTCAGCTTCTTCAGTTTCATCTTTAGAGCCTTGATTTGTTCTATTTATGTCTCCTGAATTTATTTTATCTTTTGTAATATTTGATTGTAATTGGCTAATAGCTGAAGATGATGTATTTTCTGCTGCTTTTAATGAGCCAGTTAATAAATTAGTAATAAATGTTAGTATTGCACTCAAAAAATCAGAAATTTGCGTTATTACCACCTGTCCTCCTTGTGAAATATTTTGTATAGTTGTATTAACAGTTGTTCCTGATATCAGTGTCAATGTATAAGTAAAGGGAGCTAATAATGCCGTTATAATATCAGTACCTTCTGCTAAATATTTAAAAATATTTAATCCATACAATGATAATATAATAATAAGTAAAAACCAAATCATAAACCGTTTAAATAATCGTATTCTCGAAGCAGTTAAATCTTGTTGCGATACAAATGGATTTTGCGAAAATAATGGCTTTTGTGAATATGATGGTTTATTAAATACCATATTTTTTAATGGAGTACGTGATATATTTTGTACACTTCGCGAAAAATTACCCTTTAATCTTTCCATTATATATTGTTTTATATATTATTATTTTATTTATTTATTATAATAATAACTAAATAAAATATGAATACAAGAAAAAAAAAAAAATATATAACAAACAATATTAAAAATATACTAAACAGATTTAAAACAATACTATACAAAAAAACCACAAATAAGAACAAAACCAAAGTAGTTAAGAGCAAAGCCAAAGTAGTTAAGAACAAAACTAAAGTAGTTAGGAGCAAAGCCAAAGTAGTTAAGAGCAAAGCCAAAGTAGCTAAGAACAAAACTAAAGTAGTTAAGAACAAAACCAAAGTAGTTAAGAGCAAAGCCAAAGTAGTTAAGAACAAAGCCAAAGTAGTTAAGAGCAAAGCCAAAGTAGTTAAGAACAAAACCAAAGTAGTTAAGAACAAAACTAAAAAAAAAATAGCAAAAATATCACCATTAAAAAGCATTAAAATATCACCATTAAAAAGCATTAAAATATCACCATTAAAAAGCATTAAATTAGAAACAAGCACTAAGCTAAGCAAAAATATAGCAAAAACATTGCGAAATTATAGTATTAAAGATAAGAAAGAAATTATTAAATTATATAGCTCAGCATCACCTAAATTAGTAAGTCATAAACGTTCTTATTATCCATCAATAAATAACAAATTAATAATTCATTCATTGAAAACACAGCCACAAATGTCTATAAAATTATGTGACGATTTATTGCAAATAAATATGAATAGCAATGGAAAGGAATTATGTCTTCCTTATAATGATAAAAAAGTACAATCACTATTATTACATAATTTAAGAGCATCAAAACATTTAGATGTTTCAAGATTTATACCACCAGTACAATTCTTATCTAATTGTTGGTTCAATACAATGTTTGTAACATTTTTCTTCAGTGATAAAGGTAGAAAATTTTTCCGTTTTTTCAGAGAATTAATGATAACAGGGAAAAAAGTCGATTCAAGTTTAATTCCTCAACAATTTGCTAAAATATTTTTTATATTAAATTTATTTATTGAGGCCTCATATAATCAGACTTCAAAATCGAATATTTTATTTGATAAAATAAATTCCCTTACCAATAACTTGAATACAAATTATTTTGTATATCACATTTATAAAATTATAAATAATCCTTCTAAATCCATAAATCCTGAATTATTAGTAAGTAATAGTAAAAAAATATATAATATTCCAGATATAGAGGACCCAGGTAATCCTCTTACCTATTATGAAACTATTTTAAATTATTTGAAATATAATTCGTTAAAGTTATTAAAGCATAGCATAACCAAATCTGTTGCTATTGATGAAGTAATTCAAAGTAAATTTTTAATGAGCTCTTCTGGTGTTATACCGGATATTATTATATTAGAAGATTTTCAAAGTGGTAGTAAATTTAATAATACTATTACTTTAACACGCCAACAGGCTAATTCTAATAGTTACAAATACGTATTAGACTCTATAATTTTAACTAACAAAGACCACTTTGATCCTAACGCAAATAGTCATTTTGTTAGCGTATTAACTGTTAATGGAGTAGAATATAAATTTGATGGCAGCAGCTTATCAAAGCTATCGCCTTTTAAGTGGAAGCAAATGCTAAATACTGATAAGGATTGGTCATTTGAGGAAGACCCTAAATATGAACCCGAGCTCTATAACTTTACAAAAGGCTATAAAATTATGTTTTATTATAGAAGTTAATTGTTTTTTACGAGCTTTAGTTTTTTTATATCTTCTATTTTTCCTATGTTTTCTATATTATTATTTTAAACTCACTTAAAGATTAAAATAGTATTATTTACATACACTAATATATAAATGTTAACTTGTGCTATTGTAGAAGATTATCTCAAAATGCATAATGGAAAAAATCTCTCAATTAGAACTATTCGTAAAGATTTAAAAATTAGTCGTGCCAAGATTATACAGCTTATTAGTCGTTCTAAACATATTGTTCCAGTGAAACCGTTAGATGTTGGTTCACGAGCTTACTTTTTACACGTCTATAGTTATAAAGCCTAATCTGCCTAGCATAATTCATTAAACATATCCATTTTCTCAATAGATTTTTCCAAATTTGTTTTGTTTAAATTATTAAATAAATAATCCGTACTTGGAGTTTCCTCGTTTTTTTTAATATCTTTATAAACCGAGTTTATTTTTGAAACAATAGCTTGGACCATTTCTTGATTTTCAATTATATTGATTGAATAATTTAATTCTTCAATTAATAATGAAAACGCAAAATATATTATATATTTTCGTTTTTTTTTGACGCAATTATTATATTTTATTATGAATAATTCAAAGAGATTTTTAATTATTTTATGTTTTAATATGTTTGCGCTTGTATTTGCGGTTGTATTTACGTTAGTATTTATGTTATATTTTTTGTTTGTTATTGATGGGTCGCTATAATAAAATAATATATCCCATACAATCCATATTAGGTCGTGTGTATGTCCTTGAGGAGCATAAGTTCTATTTTCACATATACACTTTCTTTTTTTTTTTACACATATATTTTCGTATTCTATTAGCCATTCATACCAATAGCATACTTGAATGATGTTTTTAGTTACTAAACTATAAACCATCTCATTAATTGGTATAATAAGTTCTTTTGGGTCATCATGCTTTAAAATTTCATCTATATAGGTAATATTTGGTGCTTTAAATTTTTCACTCATTGAAGATACCTCAAATGAGTTATTTTTATCTAATTTAACATCACATATAACATTCTTTTTATGTGAATAGCACAATACACATATTAGTTCACAAAATATTTTGCGGATTTTTTCATTATTTCTCATTTTAATAATATTATCATTGTATCCATTGTTTAAAATAGTTATAAAATTATTATAACGCATATTTAGATATATTGCTAATTTTGGATTGCCATTATGTATATATTTATAGGAATAATATAAAATACAATCCCATAAATCTAAAAAATGTCCTGCGCATATAAACTCTGCACTCCAATAACAGGCGTTTTCTATTTTCTCATCATATAAATTCTTAATCAGCTCAAGTCGAGCTTTTGATTTTTGAAACTTTGAAAAAGTTATGTTTCTAAATGCTACTCTTGAATCATTTATATTATATGATTCCATAAATATTAATACTATTAATACTTATGAAATACATAAAAAATATTATATTAATACATAAAAAATATTATTAATATTTAATAATAGTTAATAATATAATATTATTATTTAATAATAATGAATGTTATAAAAACTAATAATTTTGGTGAAAATATTTATAATACAATTTTCAAAGCATATAAAGACTTTGCTGGTTTGCCTTTATTGCATAAAATGTTTATTATAATATTAATAATCCTTTTTATTCATTTAGTAACTCCTAAACCTATTTTATATGAGCGCTATGAGGATATGACGTCTGGAAAAAGATTTGAAAGCAAAATAGATGACGACATTTATGACAATTTTTATTCTAAATATTATGACAATATTTATGAAAATAAGGATCGAGATGTTGCTCAACTAAAAATAATTATAACTTATGCTAAAAATAAGAAATTTGTTAAATTTCTTGATATAGGATGTGGAACCGGATATCACGTCTATTTATTAGATAAAATGAATTATGACGTAACAGGTATTGATAAATCTAAAGCTATGATTGCTACAGCAAAAGCAAAATATGCTAACTGTAATTTTTATGTTGGAGACATATTGAAAAATAATATATTTGATTATAGCTCATTTACACATATTATATGCCTTAATAAAACAATTTATTATATTAAAGATAAGGATACTTTCTTCGACAATTGTTCATTATTGTTAACATCAGACGGATTATTAATATTACATCTAATAGATAGAGAGAAATTCAAGCCTTTTGTAATTTATAAAAATGATAAAAAGATCTTGTATAATCCTGAGAAGCATAACACTGCTATTACAAGAAATTTTGTTAAAATCAACTCCAGTTTAGAATATTTATGTGAATATAAAATAATTGAAAATGATGAAACTGATGAAAATGATGAAAATGGTATAGATAATAAACTAGTACAAAGTGATAATTATAGTACTCCTTATTCATATTATAAAGAAACTTTTCAAAACGTTGAAACAAATAATGTTCGTAAAAATATTATTAACTTATATATGCCGAGTATTGAAGAAATACTAAATATTGCTAAATCAAAAGGATTTACTATTAAAGATAAAAAATCTTTAGACCCCATTGAACACTTTAATGAGTATTTATTTATTCTTAAAAAAGTTGCATAATACTTCATAATAGTTTGATTATCTGTGATATTTACTTGCTCGTGCAAATGAATCTAATACAAATAATATAAATAATCCCAAAAATAAATATAGAATTAGCTCCTCTGTTATATGATTTGTTTTTTCATTATGTTGTTCTTCTAATAAATGTATTATATAGTCCAATTTTGTTAATAATTTCTTATTGTCAAAATTCAGACTGTTATCATTGCTTGTAGTTGCATAATTATAACTTTCATTATAATTTGATAAGTTACTTTTAGATGAATTAAGATTACCTAATACATTATTTTCTCTATTGGAGTCATCAAGCATATTTGTATTGTTCATATTGTTTGTATTGCCTAAAAAATTGTTTTGCGGTAAATTATTACCTGCTTCTCTCATTTTTTGTATTTTAGCTAATTCACTATTTAAACTATCAGTTAATGAGGTGCTAATGCTTTCATCTATTAAATTAGCTTGATAACTTGTGCTATTATAAGTGTCATCATCTTCATTGTTATTATTATGTATTTTTGACATTAGATTTCCTAAACTTGTTATCTTATTTTTTGTGGCATCATTGTTCTTTGCGGTTGTATCTTCAAATTCTACATTTTTCTTTTTTAATGTTCTGTTCAATCCGGGTGGGGGCTTCTTATTTAATTTTGTATCTATTAAGTTATTATTTTCTGAATCTAATAGTGCTGGACTTAATTGAAACATATTATTATACTATTATAAAAAAATAAGATTATATTATTTATAAAAAACTACTAAATAACTTTATTTAGTAGTTTTTGTTTTTGTTTTTTTTATTTTTATTATGAAACTATATTATGAAACTATATAATAGTAAAAATGGAATTTTTATATTTTCCATTTTATTCTTATATTGGGTATATTCTTATGGCAAAAGTTGCCCGTGCTCAATAAACACAACTTGTATTAGAAAAGAATTCTATGGAGTTCAATTAAATCATTTCCTATTATTTGTAATACTTGGATTAATATTTCCTTCCTATTTTTATACTTTTCAATGTATAGGTATTTTATGGGAAATTGCAGAGCATATATTAGATGTATATCCTATACTTGTTACTAATTATTTAGGAGGTTGCTTGAAATATCCACCCATCACATATAATGAAAAAAACAATCCTCATTACAATTATATTGTTTATCGTGGAATTGAGAAACCATTAAATCCTATTGATGAATTTTTTAATGTAAAAAATTCAACACTTCACGGGTGGCATGGTTCGGTTGCCGAATTAATTCCTAATTTTTTTGGATTTATAATTGGACATTATATAAATACAAAATTGTTTAGAGTATAAATCTTATATTTTTGTTTTTATATTGTTTTTACATATATTTGTTTTTATATTGTTTTTAATATTATGTTTTGTTATTATATAATAACAACATAACATATGTATGATCTATTTAAAAATTATAAAAAAATTGCTAAAAAACTATCACTTACTAAGGTATTAGAAAATTTGAGCACGAGCAAATTATTATTAGGTTTAGTAATGATATTTATGAATATAGGTTCAAGATATATTGAGTTAAAATTAACAAGTGGACAAGAAATGATACTTAAAAATATTGCTCGTGAAGTTTTGATTTTTACGATTTCTTTTATTGCTACTAAAGATTTATTAACATCATTTATAATAACAGGAATTTTTATAATTTTAGCAAATTTTATATTTAATGAACGCTCTAAATATAATATATTGCCTGAGAAATATAATAAATTAGCATCAATTATTGACACAAATAAGGACAAGATCATTTCTGATGATGAAATTAATAAAGCATATGACGTGTTAAGTAAAGCTCGAGGTCAAATTGACAATTATAAAAAATTACAAAAAATAGAGGCTTTTAACAATATTATAAAATAAACTATTATTTATAAACTATTATTTATAAACTATTATTTATAAATAATATATTAATATAAATAATGAGTGCTACAAATAGAAGATTTTATAAAATAACAATAAAATTAACTACTAATGATATAGATGAGAAAGAATTTACTATTGAAAACATGGGACAAATCCTATTAGAGAATTTTGCCGAAAAAGACTCCGCTAATAATGATCACAATAAATTATTATATATGTTAGGAGAGACATATTATATTAATAATGATGTATTACAAAAAATAAGAGAACTGTCTAAAGTACAAAACAAAAATTATAAGTTTCTGGATTTTTTGAGGTTAACTTCACCGCAAATAGAGAATATGTTTTATTCCAAGATTTTTGCATATAGCAATAATGAAGAAAACAAAAAATTAGTTTATGATACAATGCTGTATATTATAAGAGTTGTTAAGCGTTATTTTGATAAATATGACACACGAGTTATTAATCAAGAACCATATAAAAAAAATTTTATTTCGAGATATAACATAGATTATGAAGCTTTAAAACGAAACATAAACGCATTTAGTGAAGCTGTCAATAAAAATAAGAAATATGAATTTGCTGATGATATTCCAACTGAAATTATGAGCGATATTTTATGTGAGAAAGATGTAATGAGTAAAATACGATCTGCTTATGAAGACGTTAATAATGAGGATGCAATAAAGTTTAAAAAGAATTTAAATACAATTATGACAAAAATTTCCGCTGATAATACAAATAAGCTTAAGGACCTTGAGAAATATGAATATTTTTTGGATAAAATTAATATTGAGTATATTTTTGATACAATACACACTAAAATGACTGATCCAATAAATTCTCAGGAACAATCTTATGGTTATTATGGTCGATCAAGTTCTAGTTTGATCAATACAAGTGAAAATAGGAAGAAAATAATAAGTGATAATTTGAAATATGTATATCCGAATAAAACTAATGTTGAATTATTAGATGATAATGAAGAGAATAATGTAATATTATTTAACAATGTTTTATATATTGTTAAAAAAATATATTTATTAGATACTACAATTATTAAGGCTGACGATGATAAAGATATATCCAAACTATTCTATATTAAAAATCTTACATTAGAAAAAAACAATCCATTCAAGATATCTACATATACTGAAAGTACGAGTAAAGGATCCGAGGACAAAGTATACAATGTAACTATAAGATTTACAGCTGACATTAAATATATTAATGATAATCCTTTATTAAAAATAAATTATGTAATAGATGATTTAGAAACGTTAGATAAAGATAGCTCTCTAAAAACAATCGACTTTGTTGCAAAGAATTTTAATAGCAACGAAAAATTTGCAAACTATAATTCAATTTATATTTATGATAAAATAGATTATAAATCTATTGAGTCCAAAATAGATAGTATTTTCAATACTATAAAAGTGCAAAAAATTATAAAAAATAAAGAAGAAATATTTTTTAATGAAACCGCGCTAAATGAGATTAATCAATCCTTGCCTGAACTAAATAAGAAAGTAAAAGATGATGAATCCAAACATATTTTTCCAAATATTGTATATTTTTTAAAAGAAATAATGAAGTTATATAATGGTAAAGAGATTACGCATAATAATAACAAATACTTTGTTTACGATACATTAATAGAATATACTTCTAAAGCACAAGATACTTCTAAAGCACAAGATACTTCTAAAGCACAAGATACATCTGGTGTAAGATATTATAGTATTTCTCAAAATAAAGTAATCACTCATAATAATTTAAAGACTACAAAAATTGATACTACTTTTAAAAAAAAAAGAGACACACTAAATATTAGTGATGATCTTATTATACCAGTCAGTTCAAGATATAAGTTTGGTATTTACAAAATTGCACAAAAAGATTTGCGTATTAAGAATATAAATACATATTATATTTTTTTAGTTTTATTATGTTATAAGGCGGATGAATCTGGTAAAAAACCCGATCTGCAAAAACGATTGGTAAATGAAATATGTTTAGAAAGAGCTACAATTTTAGACAAAGCTTTTTATACCTTATTTTATAACAAATTTAACATACCTGAAATGTTTCTATATAATAAACTTATAAACTTAAGAAAACCAAAACCAGGTGTAACTATTAAAAATAAAGATGGACTTACAAGTAAAGATGGATTAACAACTAAAGATGGACTTACAACTAAAGATGGACTTACAACTAAAGATAGATTAACAAGTAAAGAAATGAATGTAAAACAAGCTATAAAAGGTGGAAAAAAAAATTATACGCATAAACTGAAACTAAGAAACTAAGAAATTTATTATTATATATTTTAGAAATATATAATAATAAAATAATAAAATATCGCATTATTATATTATGGCTAAAATTGGTTTCATTAAAACTATTAAGAAGAGCGTATCTTTAAATAAATTATCTAATTCACTTATATTTATTTTATTACTATTTGTAGTAATAGTTATATTTTTCTTAATGTTTAATAAATCCATAGAAAATTTTACTTGTGCTAAAGATGGTTATACTTTAGAAGTAATACATTGGACGAGAGAAGATGCTCCAAATGAATATGCTATGTACAGTCTTATTAATTGGCCAAAATTTGTTAGAGAAAATTATCTTTTTGAGAATATAATTATAGAAGATCGTGATTACGCGCTTGCTAATCAATATGTTGATAAAACAGAAAATACACAGCTCAAAGATATTGATTTTACTAATAAAAACATTTTTCCTATGGTTACATATTTTGTACAAAATAAGGCAACAAATAAGCGGAAATATTTTTTCCATATGAATGGACAAATGTTATCACAACAAAACGAGAACCCATATGTATGGACTACGTTAGTTTATAATGCTGTGCGAAAAATGAATTATTCGAGTTTGTTTACAACTGCCGACAAGTGTACTGCATAATATATAAAATATTATTAATACTTATTAACACTTATTAACTATTTAAAATGTAAAATGTAAAATATAAAATTTTTAAATTTTACTTATATATATGGCTAAGGCAAGATTTTTAAATAATATTAAAAATAATATATCTCTCAATAAATGTTCCACTCTACTTATATTTATATGTTTGTTACTTATATTTAGTATTATATTATTCTTCATATTAACTAAACATAAGAATTATACTATAGAAAATTATACTACTGCTAATAATACCAGCGGAATAATAGTGGAAATCATCCTATGGTCTACAGATGAAGAGCCTAATAGTCCACAAAAACAGCAGTTCATTTCATTTGATTGGGATCGCATTGTTCGAGAGCATTATAAAATTTATCCCAATGTTCATTTTCATAATCAAGATTATTCGGGTTTTGATAAATATATGGATAAAAATAGAAATACTCAATATAGAGATATTGATTTTACAAATAAAGCATATTATCCGCTTATTTCTATGTTTGTAGTTAATACTAATAACAACACGAGAGATTTTGCTGCTATTGTAACAGGAGAAAGGTTAACATATGAAAATACAATGCTTATGCTTAATACAACAATACGTAATAACTATAGTAGCTTATTTACAAATACAGAACTTTAAATCTCTTTTTATATTGTTATCATATATATTATTATAGATGCTTAAAAATATTATAAGTGTTAAAAAATATTATAAATGTTAAAAATATTTATTATATTTATAATATTTATATGGTTAAAGCAGGATTTCTAAAAACTATTAGAAAGAATATATATTTTAATAAATCATTACTACTTTTACTGTTATTAATACTAATAATTATATTATTCTTCATATTCAATAAATCTATAGAAAATTTAGAAGGAATACAAAGAGGACCACAATCGATGGAAGCTTTTATATGGGTTATCGGTACAGAGACACCAACAAAGGATGCTAACTTAATTTATAAAGTATGGCCGGATTTTAAAGAGGCCAATAGAGATGATGATAGTCTTATTTTTGAAAGGCATCAACATTTGGGGCTTATAGACTATATTAAAGAATCATATCCAGAATATGAATTTACAACTGATGATATAACTTTTTTTAGAAGTCCTGAAACATTTCCTGTAATTACATTTAACTTACGAGACGATAAAACAGGTGCTCCTATGAAAAATGATATGATTCTTATTGCTGGGGCTCATAATACCCCATCTGACGTAATAAATAGGAGCTTTATTGATTATAAAAATAAATATTATTCACAATTGTATACAAACGGCGGAGCAAATACAAGAAGGTCGTCAACACAACCTGATAAACCACCTAAAGAAGATCAGATAAAGCCCGCAAGTTAATATATATAGTTTTTTTGCAATTTTTTATATTTTTAATATATATATATATAAAATGGCTAAAGCAGAGTTTCTAAGAACTATTAAAAAGAATATACCTTTTGTAAATTTATCTACTACATTTATATTTTTAGCAATATTATTTATGTTGAGTATAGTACTATTCTTCGTATTTGACAAACATATTATAGAAAATCTTGCTGGTAATGGAGGTAGAGCAAGAACAAGTAATTCAACAACAAATACCGCAACTACTACACCAACTACATCAACTACTACATCAACATAAAAATAATATAATTTATTTTGTAAGTTTTGCAAAAATATATATAAAGTTTATATAAAGTTCATTTAATATAGAAATAATATAATAAAATATAATAAAATATAATAAAATATAATAAAATATAATAAAATATTTTGTATTTATATAAAATGGCTAAAGCAGAATTTCTAAGAACTATTAAAAAGAATATACCCTTCGTAAATTTATCAACCACATTTATATTTTTAGCAATAATATTTTTAATAAGTATTATATCATTCTTTATATTTAATAAACATATTGTAGAAAATTTGGCTATGCCCGACAGTAAAGACATTAAAAAACAAACCAAGCCCGAAACTTTTGATATGCAAAAACCCATAACTGAAATGATGCCTATTAAAAAACCCAAAACTGAACCATTCAAACCCAATCCTAAGATAACACAATAATAAGCTAATAACTTTATGAAAAATTATCTCTCATTTGCTATTTGCTATTTGCTATTATTTCTCATTTAAATACAAAATGAAAAATAATTGATAAAAAAAATTGAAATAGACTATTATTTAGTTATTGAAGTTTTATTCTGCTAATATGCTTACTATGTTAAATGAGTTAATATTGGTTAAAGTTGTATCAAGACCATCTAAAGTATGTAAAACTCCATATGTTGCTGATATAGAGCTTAACGATGGAACCATTGTTCAAGCTCATTGTGCTTCATTGGGTTGCTGCGGTCTATGTGAAAAAGATTGCTATGTTTATGCTTCGCCTATAAAATCTAATTGTCCTCAATCCAAGTCCAAAGTTTGTTCTTATAAAATTTATTTGGCGAGCTTTAGCGAAGAAAAGGTGATTAATGGTATAATGGTTATGAATAAACAATTGATTGGAATTGACCCAAAATTAGCCGAGACGTTGGTAGAAAATGCCTTAATTAAAAATCATCTGAAAACTTTGACTAATATTAAAAGTTATAAGCGCGAAGTTAAACTTCTCAACTCGCGCTTTGATTTTGTAGGAGTAGATGAGAACGGCAAAGATTTCGTATTGGAAGTTAAAAATGTTCCTTTAGCAGATTATGCCGACGTATGTAGCAGTGATCGCAAAAAAATGATCAAGAATGGGGACTTTGATAATATTGCTATTAGTCAAAAAATTGCCTATTTTCCTGACGGCTATAGGAAAAAAAAAGGCGATGTTGTAAGTGAACGTGCCTTAAAACATATTAACGAATTAGCAGAAATTAGTCATTCAAAAATTATTAGACCTATTATTTGTTTTGTTGTTCAACGCACCGACGTTTGCAGTTTTCAAGCGTCATTATTAGACCCTATATATAAAGCTGCATTCAATGAAGCTATTAAGCATGGTGTTGAAGTTATTGTCTTGGTTGTTTCATGGAATGCTAACGGGGAAGCAAGTTTTGTAAATTGCGATTTGCCTATTAACTATTAATCAATTTTTAGATACACTAATTTACCGTTTTCTAATTTAATAGCTATATTGAGTGTCATTTTATTTAGTTTAACCATATTAATAATTTCCTTCAAACTGTCTTTAGCGCCTTTGCTTTGAAATGACATATTAATATCAGAACACCAATTATATCCTTTAGTTCCATTTTCATTGGTTAATTTAAAATTATGTGCGGTAGTTTGTAAAATTAGTTGAGTTGGCATTGTTTTCCAAATATCAATTAATATACGTCTATATGTTGTTGACGTAGAAACAGTATCTGTTTGTGATTCAACAAGACATTCTTCAATCTTAGAGCCGCTAATATCTGACATATTTAGTTCGTTTTCTGTAAGATATTTCTTTTTAGGTGTAAGTACAAGATTTCCATTAATAATTTCTTGAATATAATTCTCAATATTATTAATAATAATTTGTTCTGTCATTTTAGCTTGTTTGGGTCTTAATCTTAATAAAATATTTAACTATCTTATTTATATCAATTTTATTCTTATAAATAAGATTATTATTATTTGCTTAGTAAAAAAATAAATGGTACTGCACATACCATTGCTAATAGAGGAATAGCAAACATACTACCAGAACTGCTTTCTTGTTTCATCTCTATAGTTGGTGTTTGTTCTTCTTCTGCTTCTTCTTCTCCTTCTTCTTCTTCTCTTTGTTCTCGGTCTGGTCTTTGTACTACTACTTCATCGTGTGTTGGCGCTGGTGCTGGTGCTGGTGCTGGTGCTGGTGCTGGTGCTGGTGCTGGTGCTGGTGCTGGTGCTGGTGCTGGTGCTTCTGCACTTTGTGCTGATGCTGGTGCTTCTGCACTTTGTGCTGATGCTGGTGCTTGTCCTTCTGTATTTTGTGCTTGATCTTGTGTCTGTACTTGATCTTGTGTTGATGCTTGTTCTTCATCTTGTGTTTCATGTTCTTGGTGTTCTAAAAGTCTCTCAAACTCTTTCAGTAAATTAGGTTCTTTTTTTTCTGTTCGTGTGCTAAAATCTGTAACAAGAATAAATGTTATATTAAAAACGTTACAATTTTCTCTAAGACTATGTTCCTTATTATCATCAAACAAGAATATTTTAAAGTTGCTTATTTGTAATTTATTTAATTCATTATAATCATTCATTTTCTGTAAACTTGCCGCATATATGGCATATGGTTTTAAACCTTTTGTATGAATAGTTTGACCATTTAAATCTAATTCGTCCATTTCCTTACCTTTAAATAATGCTCTAAATAATGCTTTGGCGTTTTCATAGACTGTTTTAATAATTTTTGAGTTCATAAAATAAAAATATTGTGAGTTATTAAAAATTTCGTGATCTTTAGTATTAAAATATGTATTAACAAAATCTTCTTGTGTGTATTTATTTGCTGTTACAATCCAAATATAGTTCTCGCTTTCAATAACCTTTTTCATTTTTACTATAATAGCTGTTCTAAACGCTACAGAATCTGGATCTGTGGGAAATATTAATGTCCTTCTATTAGCTTTACATAATGTATCATCAATATCAAAAGCATATATATATTTTGTTACTTTAACAAAAGGAGAAGCAGGTTGTGTTTCTTCTAATGTTATTGATACAGGATAATGGTCTGATGCTGGAAATAAAGTTTCTGCTGCTTCTGGTATATAATTGGATTTGATTATAGTTAAAGAATCATTAACTAAAATATAATCTCCATAAGAGTGTTGTTTGTGATATTTTTCTTCCTTACAACATGTAAGAGGAGGTGGTACATCTGTTTTTACTACGAAGCCTTTTAATTCGTCTATATTTGAATCATTGAATGGCTTTAACTCTCTCCAATAATTTAATCTTTTATCATTAAAATCACCAGCAACAATTACATTATATTTATCACAAAACCAATTAATTGGATAATAATTTTTCTTTTTATTTGCATCCCTAAAATAAACATCGCTAATTGTTATAAAATTATAATAGTTTTCTGATAATTGCTTTTGTAAGTCATTACGATCTACATTATGCGCATTATGTAAATTAATGAATATGTAAGGCTCTTTACTTCTTTTGTTTTGTAAATATATAATATGATAAGGACGTCCTTTTTTATCGTCTTTTGAAAAAGTTCCAATATTAACAGCAATAGCAATATATTTTTCTTTATTATAAAATGTAACTAAGTTAGAAGAGCCTATTGTATGGTGAACACAGCCCATTTTTAGTAATCTATTAGAGGCTTTACGAATTTCATCCCATTTTGCGGCTTCTTGTATAGCAATAAAATCATATTCAATAGTAGTATCATCTATTAACCTTATAACATTATTTGCACACACATTTAATCCATTTTTATCAGCTGGTTCTGATTCTGATTCTAAACAAGTTTTTCCTAACTGATTTGCTGTACCTTTTTCTGCATCACCTATCATAGCCTGCCAACATATATTCCAACTTAGAACATTTATTGTATTATTTCCTCCAAATTGTTCTAACTTTGTAATATTTTTATTTCTATTTTTTAAAGTATTTTTATTTTTTAAAGTATTTTTTTTACTTATTTTACTCATTCATAACATATATATTTGTTATATATAAAATTATTAAAATTTAACATATAATGAATATACAGTTTTGCTATTAAAAATAATAATAATATTAAGAAAAAAATATTGTTACAAATAAATAGTTTTTACTAATTATTTAAATTTATGGAGCTTGCTTTAGACGTTCACAAATTTTATTATAAATTACAAGGTCTTCACCGCTTGCTATTTCAATAGTTTGAAAGCTATTTATATAAGTATTAATGACTTCTTTAAATTTTGTTATTTCAATACCTCCTCTGATATAACTATGAACTAATACTTGAGGTTTTGGTTTTGGTTCATCAGATGTTGGTTTTGGTTCGTCTGGTTTTGGTGTTGGTGGTGGTTCATCTGGTTTTGGTTCGTCTGGTGTTGGTTCCTCTGGTGTTGGTTTTGGTTCCTCTGGTTTTGGTGTTGGTTCATCTGGTGTTGGTTTTGGTGGTGGTTCATCTGGTTTTGGTTCGTCTGGTGTTGGTTTTGGTTCCTCTGGTGTTGGTTTTGGTTCCTCTGGTGTTGGTTTTGGTTCCTCTGGTTTTGGTTCCTCTGGTGTTGGTTCCTCTGGTGTTGGTTTTGGTTCCTCTGGTGTTGGTTTTGGTTCCTCTGGTTTTGGTTCCTCTGGTGTTGGTTTTGGTTCATCTGGTTTTGGTGTTGGTTCATCTGGTGTTGGTTTTGGTTCATCTGGTTTTGGTGTTGGTTCATCTGGTGTTGGTTTTGGTTCATCTGGTGTTGGTGTTGGTTCATCTGGTTTTGGTTCTGGTTTTGATTTTGGTTTTGGACGATATTTTTCAGGAACCAGTCCTAAGAAATATTCCCAATTTTTGTGTGCTTTTTTCAAATGAATTTCTCTAATTAGGCGAGTTAAATTAATAGGTAAATCAGTTGAATTCCATTGATTTTTGTTTTCTTGAACTTTAATAATTGTATCAAGACTATTACATTGACTTGATATAGGATTGTAATGTAATTCAGTTCTTGTATGAACTAAATTATGTCTAATATTGGCATTTCCTCGTGAAGAGTTATCATTATAATCAGGCAGTTTAAATTTTCCAATCAATTGTCCATTTCTAATTGTAGAAATTTGTTTTAAGTATGGTTCTGTATTTTGGTTGTCAGAATTACTTCTAATAACATCATCGTGGCTACAATATTTTTCGGGAGCTTCATTTAAGTATCTATAATTTGTACTGTTCTTGTAATTGTTATCGTCTTCATATGTTGCGTTCGTATCAAACATATAATTATCTCTGCGTTGCCCCGATATTACAATTATTTCTCCTACCTTATTCCATTCTGTATTAGATACTTTTTCTATAACTTCTGGAGTCTTTTTATATCCTTTTGCGTGCGCTTTAATTTCATAATGTGCTTGTCGTTCTTTATCATAATAAGTAAATCTATATTTATTAGATTCTGGATTAATATAACATTCAATAACAACCTTAGTTATACCCAAATAATAGTCGTTATCATTACCATCAAAATAATTATATTTATACAATTTTTTGCTATTTTCTGGTTCTTTATAATTTGTATAAAACATTTCAATATTTGATTTTCCAAATACAATACCAATAAAATCATTAAAATTACTAATTTTATCATCATCTTCATTTGTTTCTTTGGGAATTTTAGGAATAAGCTTAAAGTTACTATCAATACACTCAGTTAATTCATTATTAGTTAAAAACTTAATAATGGTTCCTGTAGTATTTAAGTAGTTAGTGAACCAAGTTATCTCTTCATTTGTCATAATAGTAATATCAATCATATTTGTATATCTACCGTATGTATACATTTGTTCCCATGGAACAAATGCCTTTACATGTGTGGTTCCATCAAAACTATAGACTTCAACAGTAGTTTTATTTGATGCAATCATCAACGCAATTTTCCCACCTACACCAGCAATACCACTGCTATGATCATATCTATGATTTTCTCTATGCATTGAAAACATATTTTTTATGTTTTCCATTGAAATACCATTACCATTATCAATAATTAATGTATACTTTTTTAAAACTTTGAAATCTATTTTTCTTGCTTTGGCATCAATGGAATTTGCTACAAGTTCTAATAAACTCTTATGACAATTAAATCCCTTTGTGTTTAAACCATTAAGATAACCAAGTTCATCAATATTACCTGCTTTCATAGTTCTCTTGATTTGAAATAATTAAAATTTTTAAATAGTTTTCAATTTTAAAAATATATTAAAAATATTTAAAAAAATTACTTGTTAATATAATAAATATAATAATATTGTGAAATAAAAATGTATAATCTTTTATTATTAGCTCTGACTCATAGATTGCCTCCGCTAAATAATGTTTATAAGGGATCATTTTATATTCCATTTATAGGTAATCAAAATATAGAATTTGAGAGATTAAAAGTAAATACTTCACAAGTTAGGTTACATGGACTCATAAATTGTAACGGTTATATTTATAATAATGCTATTAATGATAATATTAATGATAATAATAATAATGATAATATTAATAATATTAATAATATTAACAATGCTATTAATAAACCCAAAGATGAAACTGCTATGAATTATGAGTTAGATAATTTGCTTAAAAGTATTATTCACAAGTATACATGTACAATCGAGGCTCCATATTATAATGCTTGTAATGATACAATTTTATTTGTATTAAAAATAAAACTACTTGGCTTAATAAAAACCATTAAATTGTTTAATACTAAGTAATAAAATTCGCTATTTTATTATAATTATTATAATAACTATGAACTATTATGTGTGCAATTATTGGAGCAACATACCATAACTCACCAAAAATGCTATTTAGTTTACTATCCAAATTTGCATTTAAAAAAGGTATAGCAATTAAGCTTGTTCCGATTCCTATAAAAAATTGTGGCATGACTCTCAATTTCCGTTTATAAATTGTAAAATAATGTCTTGGAGTATGATATAGCGTCAAATAACATTTACTTAGTAGAGGATATTTAAGCCAAGCTAAGTGAAATAGCGAACTAAACGAATATTTATAAAAGTTATTCTTTATATTAAAGTCATCAGCAATATGATAAATAGAAAAAAAAATTAATAGCATTTTTCGTTGAATAAGCGAACAATTATATATACATAAGCCAGTTAAAAAATTACTTGCTAATGTCGCATATGGGCTAACTATTAAACTTGTTGAACCGTGGCCAAATGTTGGAATTAATAGCGGGTATTTTATTAACATTATTATTAGTAATATTATATTATTAATAATAGTATTGTACATAATTTATTCTAAGAGTTTTTTAAAAATTTTAAAAATATTCTAATATTAAACATCTTCAATCAAATATTAATTTATGAAATCTTTCAATAACATATCCTTCTATCGGACTTATATTTGTTTCTAATATTTTAATAATATTTAAGTAAAATTCTTTTGGTCTTTGTAAGATTCTTTTTCTTGATACTATAAATTGAGCACCCGCACCAAATAAAAAATTAATATTATCTTTTTTTTCACCAAATATTTTTTCGTATGTTTCTATTAATGGTAATCCTGGATGATGTATACATCCTTTTATATTACAACATATAATCCATTCACTTAAAAATTCAAAATCAATATTTAACTCTTTATTATTAATATAATTATTTAAATTAGATATTATATTTGGTGAATGGTCAAATGGATTTCCTTGTAAAAAAATTGTATATTCTGCTAAATTATTATAATTATCAAAAATATGTTTATAATATGTATGGGACTCTCTACCTACATTATTTAAAAAAATTTGTTTATAACTATTTTCCAATGGAAGTCCTTTATTATAAATAATTACGTTTGAAAATTGTTTTGTCCATTCTATATTTTCGTTATATCTTGCTACTACAATACAAATGTTCATTGAATTTAAATATATATACTTTAACTATATATACTTTAACTATTTATAATTTAATTATTTATAATTTAATTATTTATAATTTAATTAATATCGCATCATTCTCCGCAAGAAATTTAGCAACCAATTCGTCAGGCAATTCTCTAAAATCTACTAATTTTTTATTAAGTTCGTATTTTTCATAAGCATTTTCCTTTTTAAGTGCTTCTAAAAACAATTCATTGTTTTCATAATACTTTTCGCACGTCTTTGGACCGCATTTCTTAAAAATGGGATTAATATTGTCGGATTTATCACCTAATACAATTTTATAAAACAGATTTTTTTGCGGTTCGCTAAATACTTTGCTGCCTTCTTTCAAAGATTTGTTTTGAAAATTTACAATTTCGGTATGCTCATCTAAAAGTTGTAAATAATCGTGGTCGTTTGCTATAATATATATTTGTGCAGTTGGATACTTATTGCGAATATAATTCTTAGTAAGTGCAATAATATCATCAGCTTCCAAATTAGGAAACTGGACTACGCTATTTACACCGGCCTCATATAAAAGTTTATTGGCATCTTGATAAATATGCTTGAAAAATGGTCCTCCACCAAATTCGTCGCCTTTGTCACGTGTACCTTTATAATCCGAATACAGTGTATTCCTCCAAATGTCTTTACGAGGACAATCACGCGCTGCAATTATTGTTGCCGTTTTTTTATGTATTTTTTGCTTTTTTTTAAAGCCGTCTAACGATTCGCTAAATGTTTTCATAAACTTTTCTACAAACTCTTCATTTTCGTATGGATTTGTTAAAGGTGTTTCTGGATTTGAATGACCCCACCACTGCATAATGGCGAAATATCTATAAAATATCCAATAACTCGTATCTACTAATACAAAAATCTTTGATTCTTGTGCTTGCTCCTTCTTTACTTCCTTAGCCATAATATATATAATTATAATGAAGTATTTATATTGTTGATGTATATTATCAATTTTTTTTATATATTTTAATTTCATTAAGTTCATTATTAAAATTGAAAGCAACTTATATAATTTTTTTACAATTATTTTAACAGCTATTAATCTTAATAAAATAGCTATTAAGATTAATTAAGATTAATTAAGATTAATTAAGATTAATTAATGGCTACAAATAATACAATTAAAAGCGGAATTCTTATTGCTTGTAATGTTATTAATGTTATTTATCACGTACCACAAATTATAAAAACGTATCGTACAAAATCGGTTTCAGATTTTGACTCCTATTATTTGTTCTTGGGTAATCTTCATAGTTTATGTTGGGTCGTCTATAGTATTGTCGATAATAATTATTTAATGATATTTAATAGTTGCGTTACAATGTTTTCGATTTCTTTTGTTAGTTATTATAAAGTACATTCTTATATTAGTGATTATTATAAGAAAAAACAATTAGCTAATGTATCTACTATTAATAGTGATAAGGAAATCTATATTATTACTGTTACTAGTAATAATGCAATAAATAATTAGTAGCTTATATATTTAAAAATTGAATTTTTATTACAAAAATTACTATATTAATAAATATTATTAAATACTAATAAATATGACAGCAAAGCACGATTTAGGACAATATTATACAACACATATTGAACTTAAAGAAAAAGTGTTTGAATTTATATTAAATAGTCCTTCTAATATATTAGAACCCTCAATTGGACGTGGAGACTTAATAACATTTATTAATAATAGGCTACCTGATATAACATTTGATATGTATGAAATAGATAATAATATCAACTTGTTAGATAATATAGAAAAAACTAATGTTGTTTATGGAGATTTTATGACACAACATTTTACAAAAACATATAAAACTATAATAGGAAATCCTCCTTATGTTAGAACTAAAAAGGGGAATTTATATATTGATTTTACAGAAAAATGTTATAATTTACTTGACATTAATGGCGAGTTAATATTTATTGTTCCGTCTGATTTTCTAAAATTAACAAGTGCTTCAAAATTATTAAATAGTATGATGACACAAGGAACATTTACTCATATTTATCACCCGCATAATGAAAAAATGTTTGCAAATGCGTCTATTGATGTTATTATATTTAGATATTGTAAAAATAGTTCAATTGAGAAAAAAGTGTTATATAATGATAAGCTATTATATATTACAAACAGCAATGGATTAATTACTTTTGATGAAAAA
>Ga0114979_10000035_pt1 | contig 88855 bp, 80 predicted proteins | sample S_140625_EF_Meta_FD_87315 | JGI IMG/M metagenome (GOLD analysis project Ga0114979, IMG submission 87315) | Freshwater microbial communities from Lake Simoncouche, Canada to study carbon cycling - S_140625_EF_MetaG | ecosystem: Environmental > Aquatic > Freshwater > Lake | place: Lake...
AGAATTTTTCGCGCCGAAAAAACCACGACCAAGGTGATCAGTAAGCTCCGCAGGAACCACGCGGGGCTGCGACGGGCAGGGTGGTTGGGGGCGTAGGGGCTAGGGGGCATGGGTCCGCGCGGTGAACTTAGGGATGCTTGATTAATATACCATTTATCCGCGCAATCCGCTGGAGAAATTCGCGAGGTCGGCGCAGCTCTCGGTTTTTTGGCTCGCTGGCTTAGGCCTAGCAGGTTTGGTGCGAGTTAGGGAGTGGGCGTGTGACGTGACCGCTTGACAGCCAAGGGCGCGGGCTTTTGCTGCGGCCTTCCATGGCTAACAAATCCGACAAGTGGGATCAGAACACCGGCGGCAAGTTCTATGTCGACCAGCAATGCATCGATTGCGATCTCTGCCGCGAGACTGCCCCCGCGTTTTTCACGCGTCATGACGAGGGAGGCTACTCCTTCGTTCACAAGCAACCGACCACCGAGGAAGAGATCTCGTTGTGCCGCGAGGCGCTTGAGGGCTGCCCGGTCGAGGCTATCGGTGAAGACGGTGACGCCTGAGTCCTCTGGTTCCGCTCTACGACCGCATTTCCCGTTTCTTCGTCCCGCGTCTCTTTGGCGCGGGATTTTTTGTGTTCGCCCGCTTGAGTTAGTCAGTGGGTAATTTGGTTAATGCGGATTTCCTAGCTGCTTTACTAAGCGCTTGCCTCACGGAGGTCGCACGGTTTTGGCTGCGCGATCATGTGTATCCTAATCCGCCTCTCTCGGGTATTTCTAGCTGTCGGCCTAGGTTCCTTGGGTCTGGTCTTGGCAGGTGAGATCCAAGGTCTGGGCAACGCCACTGATACGGTGCAGTTAGAACCTTTGACGGTTTTCTCGGACCGGGTGGCGCTGCAGGAGCCAACGGGCACGTTTGCTGCGCTGGTTTCGGCGTTGCGTTTCGAACCGCGGGTGGACGTGCAATCGCGTGGCTTTGCCGAGGGGCAGGCAGATGTCTCTATTCGGGGCGGCACTTTTGAGAACACCGGGTTCACGATTGGCGCGCTACCGATCTATGATCCACAAACCGGGCATTACTCGGCTGAGCTGCCGGTTTCGCCATTTATGTTGAGTGCGCCGGAGGTGCGCGTGGGGGCGGAGCAGGCGGCGGTTGGTTTTAACGCGACCGCGGGCGGAGTGGCATACGGTTGGCGACCGATCCGCACGGGTGGAGCGGTGAGTGGCGGCTTTGGCGCGGACGAGCTGTTGCGCGGCGAACTTTATACTGGGTTTGTGGCCGCCAAAAAAGTCGCGGGCTTTTCAGTCGGCGGGGATGTCTCCGGAGCGGCTTCGGCAGGGGATGGCACGGTCACCGGTGCGGATCATGATTTTGGGCGCGTTAACGCTCGCGTGCAGTTGGCCAATACCGTCAGTCAGACCGATTTTTTTGCGGGTTATCAGGCAAAGAACTTTGCCTGGCCCAACCTTTACGCGGCGCGCAACCAGGCCACACCTAGGCGGGATGAGCGCGAGCGACTGCAGACCAAGTTGTTTCTCGTTAACAACCGCACCGAACTCGGGGATGGCGACTACGTGCAGGCTGGCGCCTACTACCGGGGGAATCGCGACCACTACGCCATCCCGGTCTTTGGCTATAATGCCCACCATGAGACGACGGTGCGGGGTGCCGGGGTCGAGGGTCGCAACCTCCTGTTCGGGGCGACCGCGCTGCTTTATAATGCCGGGGTGGTAGCGGACGAGCTCGAGTCCAGCACCTTAACCTTCGGTCCCTTCGCTAATCGCACGCAGGCCTACGGCACGCTACAGGGTGAGCATACGGTGGATCTCGCCCAGCACAGCGAATTAATTTTCACGGGCGGGGCCCGGCTTGAGGGCAGTGACCGTGATGGGTCTGAGGCCTCCCCCTTAGCCTCCATCGCGTGGCGTCGCACCGAAGGGCTGCTCCGTCGCATCTACGTGAGTTACGCTGAGTCCACCCAGTTGCCCACCTACCAGGCGCTTAACGCGGCGCCGGGCGGCCTCTTCGGCGGCAACCCCGCTTTGGCCCGCGCTAAGGCGGCCAACCAAGAGATCGGACTGGAGATCGGTGACTCCGTGTGGAGCGCGCAAGCGGCGGTGTTTTATCGCTCCGAGGATAACCTGCTCGATTACGTCTACAACCCCGCTAACCCGCTGTCAGCCCGCAAGGCCACCAGTGTAGATCTTAATACTTGGGGCGCGGAGTTGTTTGGCCGGCGCACTGGCGCGTTTTTCGATCTCTTGGTCGGCTACACTTACCTGAGCAAGGACGACAATTACACCGGCGATAAGGTGGCTAGTTTCTATGCCCTCAATTATGCCGAGCATCGTCTTACGGCAGGGGTGGTCGCCCGGCTCGGCGCCGGCTTCGAGCTGCGCATGGACAATGAATACCGCCACCAGGCGGACAACTCTCTACGCCGTTACGGGCGCGATAACATCGACAGCGCGCTCGGGCTTTTTTACCGCGTGTCGAGCGTGAAGGGCCTCACGCTTAGCGCGCAGGTGGATAACCTCTGGGACACGGCCTATGAAGAGGTCCCGCTTGTGCCTGCGGCGCGTCACTCTTGGAGCATGGGTGCGGGCTACGTTTGGTAATTCCAACTCGTCTGGCTTGAAGGTGGAGCGCTCCTGCCGGATTGACCCGTTGGGTTTGCGGGCGGAATCTAGTGGAATGATTGCCGACACTTTCTTCTCTGCTTCGTCTGATTTGAATTCTGCTGCGAATCCTTTTCTCGACCGGACTTTTCGCATCCGCTGGTCCGGTCATACGCCCGACCAGATCGCTCCGGCCATCCGGACCGCCCTCGCGCAAGCTGAGGCGGCGTTACAGGCGATAGCTGCTTCCACCGAGCCGGCGAACTTCGACAACACTTTTCTCGCACTTGAGCGTTCCACCGAACTACTGACCTACGCTTGGGGCAAGGTTACCCACCTGCAGTCAGTGGCGGACGCACCCGCTCTGCGTGAGGCGCAAAACGCCATGCTGCCCGAGGTCTCGGCCTTTCAGGCCAAGATACCTCTGAACCCCGAGCTATGGACGCGGCTCAAGGCGGGTGCGGCTTCGCCCGAGGGCCGCGCTGTCTCTGGGGTGTGGGGACGCCTGCGCGACGAAACGATGGCGAGCTTTATTGAGGCCGGTGCGGATTTGCCCGCGGAAAAACGGGCACGCCTGGAAGTGCTGGAAAGTGAACTCGCCCAGATCACGCAGAAATATTCGGAGAATACCCTTGATGCTACCAACGCCTGGCAACTCGTGATCGACGATGAGGCGCGTTTGCTTGGTCTACCCGCGCACGCGATCGCGGCCGCGCGTGACTCCGCTCGCCGCAAGGGGCTGGGTTCGGATGACAAACCGGTCTGGCGCTTTACGCTGCACGGCCCGTCGCTCGAACCGGTCATGCTCTACGCTGAGGACGAGGCCCTGCGCCGCGAAGTCTGGGCGGGCTCGGTGGCGGTCGGCGCCGAGGCGGAGGACGGGAAATGGGACAATGGTCCGCTCGTCCAGCGCATCCTTGCACTTCGGGCCGAAAAGGCCTCGCTGCTGGGCAAGGCCAGTTTCGCTGACCTTGTGCTTACTCGACGTATGGCGCGCGATGGTGCGCGTGCGCTGGCCTTCGTGACTGATTTTGAGATGCGCTGCCGCGCGGCTTTTGCCCGCGAGTGTGCCGGGCTGGAGGCCTTCAAGGCGGCCCGCACCGGTGAGGCGGCCGGTCCGCTCAAGGCTTGGGAGGTCTCGTTCTGGGCGGAGAAAATGCGGCGGGAGCTGCATGCCTTCGACGACGAGGAGCTGCGCCCCTACTTCGAGGTTGGCCGCGTGCAGGCTGGACTGTGGGAGCTGGCTACGCGGGTCTTTGGCCTGCGCATCACGGAGCTCGGTATATCTCCGGAGGAAAAGTGGTGCGATGAGGTAAAATACTACGAAATTCACGATGAGTCCGGACGGCATCTGGGGTCATTCTACGCCGACTGGCATCCGCGCGAGGCTAAGCGCGGTGGCGCTTGGATGGGCTACCTCGTGACTGGCGGACCGACGCCAGACGGCGTTCGCGCGCCGCATCTCGGCTACATCTGCGGCAATATGTCCCCGCCGACTCCGGGTCGCGCTGCGCTGCTAACCCACCGCGAGGTCGAAACCATTTTCCACGAATTTGGCCATTTGTTGCACCACCTCCTCGGTGAGGTGCCGGTCAAATCACTTAACGGCGTCAATGTCGCTTGGGACTTCGTTGAGTTGCCCTCGCAGATCATGGAAAACTGGTGCTGGGAGCGTGAGTCCCTCGACCTCTTTGCGCGTCACCACGAGACCGGTGCGCCTATCCCTCAAGCGCTTTTCGCCAAGATGATCGGCGCGCGGAACTACCGTTCGGCCTGCGCCGCGATGCGCCAGGTGCAGTTCGCAAAGATGGACCTCCTGCTGCACACGCGGACGACGGAGTTTATCGATGGGGATCTGGAGGCTAAGACCCGGGCCTTGGTGGTGGATAACATGATCCCCACCGTGCCGCCCGCGCGCACGATTGTGCGGCGCTTCGGCCATCTCTTTTCCGATCCGGTGGGCTATGCGGCCGGTTACTACTCCTATAAGTGGGCCGAGGTGCTGGAGGCAGACGCCTTCACGCGTTGGAAAAAAGCGGGGGTGTTTTCCCGTGCGGTCGGTGCTGAGTTCGTCGAGCACATCCTCAGCAAGGGCAATAGCGAGGATGCCGATGTGCTTTTCCGGCGTTTCATGGGAAGGGATGCCGATCCGGCGGCGCTTTTGGTGCGCAGCGGTCTCGCTTCAGGCTGATTATACATTCACGTCTGTTCTCCTTAACCAGACGCTTTCAGCCTAGCATGGAACCGCTCGGCGCGTGCGCGTCCGGGCGAAAGAGTTGGCCAGACCGAGAGGCGGAGCGCTAGGCCTGCTGGACTATGATTATCGCCGATCTTGCTAAGATTCCGGGCGGGACTTTTCCCGCGCAGCGCTGGGGCCGCGGCCTTGTGGGTCAAGCTACCCAGCCCATTCAAGCCAAGGGCTTCTCCATGGGATTTTCCGTGCTCGCGCCCAAGGGCGGTCAAGTGCCTTGGCATAATCAGGAGCAGGAAGAGGTTTATTTTATAGTGCAGGGAGAGGGCGAGATCTGCGTCCATAACGAGCGCTCTCCGATCAAGGCCGGTCAAGCGGTTTACATGCCTCCTGGGCAGTTCCATCAGCTAACTAACACCGGGGACGAGCCCATGCACATGATCTATGTGTATTGTCCGGGCGGCGACGTCGCCCACTGGCGGCAGGAGTTGAATGGCACTTTGCCTCCGGCAGGCACGGGAGAAATTCCACCCTTGCCCCAGGGGGCGCAGCCGCAATGGACGGCGATCACCCCGAAGCCCTTGGCTTAAGGGGGGGGCCGTGCGGGGCGGCGACCCTCAATCTGCCTTGGCGAGGAGTTGGACGGCTTCGGCCAAGGAGCGGGCGGCACCTTCCGCCCAAAGTTCGCCTTTTTCGGGAGTGGCGACCGTGGCGTCGCCCATCACACCCTCGGGCGCGAGGTCGCGGGTGGACCAGGCCAAGTTTAAGGCGGCGCCTTCTGGACGCAGTTCGCACGGTGCGTTGATGTCGGCTGGGTGGTGGCAGACCGCGAGCGAGCGGCGCACCAAGCCGGGGGCCAGCGCGAGCATGATCGAGGTTTCCCATTCCCCGGCGTGGAAGCCATAGGCGGCCTCTTGCGCGTTTTGGCCGGGCTTGTAGGCGCTTTGCAGCATGCCTAGCCGCAAACCCGGCATCTGTTGCAACTCGCGGATCAAAGCCACCAGCACGGCGCTGTTGCCGCCGTGGGTGTTGAACAGGGCGATGCGGCGAAAGCCCAGTTGGTGCAGTTGCTCGATCTGAGTGCGCACCAACCGGGCGAAGGTGCGATAAGTGAGGGTGAGGGTGCCGGTCCAGTCGGCGTGTTCATTGCTTTTGCCGATGGTCACGGGCGGGGCGACGTAGGCCGGTAATTCATCGGCCAGCAATGCCAGGGCGCGGGCCAGCAAGCCTTGGCCGATCATGGCATCCACCCCAACGGGCAGGTGCGGTCCGTGCTGCTCAATGGCCCCGGTGGGAAGAATGGCGACGGCACCGGAGCGCTGGGCGGCGGTGCGCAGGGCTTCGGGCGTGAGTGCGCCGAGGTAGCGGTTGCCAAAGGGTCGCCAGAGCGGAGCGACCGCGTTTGCGGGGCGCGAGGCCGCTAAGCTGGCGACAAGGGCGGGCTTTGTGTGACCATGCCAGGCGGCTTCCTCGAGCAGGCGGCCGAGGCGGGCGACGGCTTGGCGGCGGGTTAATCCCGCGGCCTCGACGCAGGCTGCGTCGACGGGACCGCTTTGGAGTGGCGGGGGCTGGTGCCAGTTGCCGGGGCGGAATTGCTCGTCACTCGATCTCTGGGGGGCGGAAGGCACGGGCACGACGCCCAGGAGCGTGGCGGCAAGGGCCTGGGTTTCCTGGCGGACGGCGAGGGCGGCGGCGGGGTGAAAATCCAGGCCCAGCGAGGCGAGGTGAACGCGATAAACCACAATCCCGAGCTCGACCCGCGCGTCCCGGGCGGCGGCATCAAGCCATTCGCGGTGCCAGGGGCTGCTGGAGAAGATCAGCAGTTTTTGGAAACCGGCGAAACGCACGCCACGCGCGAGCTCGAGCACGAGGTCTCGTCCGTCCACGGCGTTTAGTCCGAACCAGGTGGAAGCGGGGTGAGGCGAAGGACCGAAGCGCAGCGGGGGCAGGATGCATGGAGCGCAGGAGGCGAGGGCGTCGCCGCAGGCTTCGGCCAGCAGGTCTGCCAGCACGGCTTCCTCGGCGTTGATCGGAAGGCCCATCCCATGGTCGGCGTGACCACTCACCGGCAGCACGGCGATGGCGCCGGGCCGACTGGCGGCGGCCGGGAATTCGGTGGTGGTTAAATGTGCCCAGCAACAATCGGGATGGGCTCGGGCGAGCCACGTCATGTTCATGGCGCCAACTTTGAAAGCTCAGGCGGGGCCGGCGAGGGTTTTTCGTTGGTTCCACTTCACCCTCTGGCTTGCAAACCTGACGGCGGGAGGCTTTTTGCGGACGTGACCGCTGCCGCCCCCACGCCCACTCTGCTCTGGTTTCGTCAGGATCTGCGTCTAGCTGACAATGCCGCGCTCGCGGCGGCTTTGGCGAGGGGCGGGCCGGTTTTGCCAGTCTTCGTATTGGACGAGGCGGGCGAAGGGGCATGGCGCTTGGGCGGGGCCGCTCGCTGGTGGCTCCATCATTCGCTGGCCTCGCTCGGGGCTGATCTACGGTCGAGGGGCGTTGGTTTGATTCTCGCGCGGGGGGACTCCGAAGCAGAGCTGGGACGGTTGGTCGCGGCGACGGGTGCGGGCGCGGTGTATTGGAATCGGCGTTATGAACCGGCGGCACGGGCGCGGGATGCGCAAATCAAGGCCCAGCTGACCGCAGCCGGGGTCGAGGCCAAGAGTTTCAATAGCTCCCTGCTCTTCGAGCCGCACACGATCCAGAATAAACAGGACCGACCGTTTCAGGTGTTCACCCCTTTTTGGCGGCATTGCAGTGCCCTGGGCTGGCCCGAACCAGTCGTCAGCGTGGGGCGGGGCTCGGGCTGGCTGGGCGGGTCGGCGTTTCCGGGCGACCTCGGGGTCGAGCTGGCGGACCTTCAGCTGCTCCCGAGCATTCCCTGGGCTGAGGGTTTCGGTGCGGTGTGGACCCCCGGCGAAACGGGCGCGGCAGCGCGATTGAAGCGGTTTCTCCAAGCCGAGGCGGTGCATCGTTACGATCAGGAACGCAACCGACCGGACCTTGACGGCACTTCTGGGCTCTCGCCCCATCTGCACTGGGGAGAGATCGGGCCGCGGCAGATTGTAGCAGCGGTGCGAGCGCTGGGGCGCGAAACGGGCACGGACCCGGTCAGCAACGGAGCCAGGGTTTTTCTTAGCGAGGTGGGTTGGCGTGAGTTTGCCTATCACCTGCTCTTTCATTTTCCACACACGCCCGAGCGTCCGCTGCGCGAAGACTTTGAGCGCTTTCCGTGGGCCGAGGATTCGGAGGGGGCAAAGCTCCGAGCTTGGTGCCGAGGGCGCACCGGCTACCCCATTGTGGATGCAGGCCTGCGCCAGCTCTGGGCCACGGGCTGGATGCACAATCGGGTGCGCATGATCGCGGCGTCCTTCCTGGTGAAACACCTGCGCCTGCCCTGGACGGGTGGGGCGGCTTGGTTCTGGGATACACTCGTCGATGCCGATCTGGCGGCAAACACCCTCGGTTGGCAATGGACGGCGGGCTGCGGCGCGGATGCGGCGCCCTATTTTCGGATTTTCGCGCCGGTCACGCAGGGGGAGCGTTTTGACGCAGCCGGCGACTATGTGCGGCACTGGGTGCCGGAGCTCGCGGGTTTGCCGGACAAATATATTCATGCTCCCTGGACCGCACCGGAGGGAGAGTTGGCCATGGCCGGAGTGGCGCTAGGCGGAAACTATCCGCATCCGGTGGTGGATCACGCGGAGGCTCGGGCGGAGGCTTTGGCGGCTTTTCAGGCTCTTCGCGGGCAAGTAACCGAGCGCGACGCATGAACAAATCGGTCCGCAACCTGGTGCTGGTGCTCGGCGATCAACTCAACGCGGATGCGTCCGCCTTTGACGGTTTTGATCCCGCCGCGGATGCGGTCTGGATGGCGGAGGTAAGGGAGGAGTCCGAGCACGTGTGGTCGAGCCAACCACGCACCGCGCTCTTTCTGGCAGCCATGCGGCATTTTCGTGATGAGCGGCGCGCGGCGGGCTGGATGGTAAACTACACTGAGCTCGACGCTATCGCCAACACGGGGACGCTCGCCGGTGAATTAGCGCGGGCGGTGGCGTTCTTGCGTCCGGCGCGACTGATTTTGACCGAGCCGGGGGACTGGCGGGTGTGGCGTGCCATGGAGAACGCTGCCGAGGGACTCGGCCTCGTGCTGGAGGTGCGGCCTGACCGGCATTTTTTTGCGACGCTGGAGGACTTTCGCATTCATGCGCTCGGTCGGAAGCAACTGCGTTTGGAATACTTTTATCGTGAGCAACGCCGGCGCCACCGCGTCTTGCTTGATGCTTCGGGTGGTCCCGAGGGTGGTGAATGGAACTACGATCAAGAAAACCGTGAGGGTTTCCCCAAGACGGGACCAGGCGTTTTGCCCGCACCGGCGGCCTTCCCGCCCGATGCAACGACGCAGGCGGTGCTCGCACTTGTGGCGCGATATTTTAAGGGCCACCCCGGACGGTTGGAGTCTTTTGACTGGCCGGTGACGCCGGCGGAGGCGCGGCGGGCCTTGGCGGATTTTATCCAGCATCGTCTCCCGGGCTTTGGCCGGCATCAGGATGCGATGTGGGCCGGCGAGCCCTGGCTCTACCACTCTCGTTTGGCGGCGGCGCTAAACCTCAAGCTTCTCGATCCTCGCGAAGTCGTGGCGGCGGCAGAGGGTGCCTACCGGTCCGGGCTTGCGCCGCTCGCGAGCGTGGAGGGCTTTATCCGCCAGATCCTTGGCTGGAGGGAATACATCCGCGGGGTCTACTGGTTGCGCATGCCGGACTACGCGGCGGTAAACGCACTCGGGGCGGAGGCTGCGCTCCCGGCGTTTTTTTGGACGGGTGAGACCGAGATGACATGCCTCCGCGAGGCCATCGGCCAGACGCTCTCGCTTGGCTATGCGCACCACATCCAGCGCCTCATGGTCACGGGGCTTTACACCTTGATGCTTGGGGTGGAGCCGAAACGGGTGCACGAGTGGTATCTGGCGGTTTACGTCGATGCGGTGGAGTGGGTCGAATTGCCCAATGTCATCGGCATGTCGCAGCACGCCGACGGGGGGTTTCTGGCGTCGAAGCCCTACATCGCGACTGGCAAATATATCCAGCGCATGAGCAACCACTGCGCGGGTTGTCGCTTCGATCCGGCCAAGGCATCTGGTGAAGATGCTTGTCCTTTCACCACGCTTTACTGGGATTTTCTTGAGCGCCACGAGGCGCGACTGGCGGCGAATCCGCGCATGGCACTACAGGTGAAGAATCTGGCACGTCTGGCGCCGGGTGCGCGGCAGGCGATCCGCGAGCGGGCGGCGGCTATCCGAGCAAACGACGGTAATCCGCCCGGTGCGCAGAACGGCACTCGGCAGGCGGCGCTCTTTGACTAGGCGCTGCAGCGCCTGGAGGGGCTCGTTATTTTTTCGCGGCGAGCAGGGCGGCGAGGGCGGCTTCGTCCACCGTGCCCTGGACGGCGTGAAGGTGGTGCAGCACGCCCATCCGGTCCTCGGGAGCGGAGGTGGAGATATCGAGCATCCAGTCCTCGGTCTTGGCGGCGGCGACGATCACTTCGTCGGCCCAGGCGATGACCTCGGCGGCTTCGATGCGGCCCTCGGTGAGGCCGCGAATGTAGTATTCGGCTTGGGTGCGGAGATTAGCGGAGGTGGACATGGAAGGAGAACTTTCGTGACGGGGCTGAGCGTGGGCGAGCCGTAAGTATCGTGCTTATTCGCCGGAGGGCGCGGCGAGGACGGCAGCGATGTGCGCGAGGATTTCTTTTTCCCCGGTCTTGGCGACGGCGGAGCTGGTAAACACTAGCGGGGGCTCGGGCAGGAAATCGGCGATCACGGCCAGAAAGGCATCGATCCGCGTGCGGGTCTGGGTCGCGGAATGTTTGTCTGTCTTCGTAAAAATCAGGCTGAAATCGACGTCACAACCCGCCAGCCAGCGCAGGAAATCCAAGTCGATCCGCTGGGGCTCGAGCCGTGAATCGATCAATACGAAGACCTCGGCGAGGTTACGGCGTTTTTCCAAGTAGTCGCCGACGGCGCGGTTAAACTCGTGTTTATCTTGAGTGGCGACCTTGGCATAGCCGTAGCCGGGCAGATCAACCAAAGCCCAGTTGCCGTTGATGCGAAAAAAATTCATTAGCTTAGTCTTGCCTGGAATATCGGATGCCACGGCCAAGGCGCGCCGACCGGTTAGCAGATTGACCAAGGAGGATTTCCCGACGTTGGAACGACCAATGAGGGCAAACTCCGGCAGGTTCCAGGCTGGGCAGGCGCGCAAATCGGGGGCGCTGGTCACGAAGTCGGCGGTTTTGATTTTCATGCAATTCGTGCGGTGGGGGCCAAGAAGGCGCGGGCGCGTCTATCGGTAGCGAGCCTAATCGGGTGCGTTCCGCTGCGTTGATCCGAGCGGATTCGGGGTTTTTCGTATTAAGTGCTTTTTCGCGGCCGCCTTATGATTATGGATTAAAGCCATGTGGAAGATTGAGCACCGCGCTTATCGCCTGCCCTTTCGGGTGGGCGTCAGGACTGCGCACGGGCTCTGGGCTGAACGCGAGGGCTTTTTGATTCGAGTGAGCTGTGCTCAATCAGCGGCGCAGGGCTGGGGTGAAGCGGCGCCCATCCCGTGGTTCGGCACGGAGAGCGTAGCCATCGCGGGTGCGGTGCTGGAGGGGCTGCGAGGGGCGGCGGTTGATTTGAGCGACGCGCTCTCCCGGGTGCCGTTGGACTGCGTGGCGACGCGGGCGGGGCTGGCGGCGGCTTGGGCGATGGCCACGGAGGTGGTGGGCGGCGGGGCTGAAGCGACGGAGCCCAAGGCGAAATTTTTAGCAGTGGCGGGATTGTTGCCCGCGGGGCGGGCTGCGCTCGACGCGGTGGGGCCGGCCTTGGAGTTGGGTTATCGGGTTTTTAAATGGAAGGTCGGAGTGGGCCCGGCGGTGGATGAGCTCGCCTTGCTGGATGACTTGCTTGGGTGTTTGCCGGCGGGCGCGAAACTGCGGTTGGACGCCAATGGGGCTTGGGATCGGCGCGTGGCCGAGCGTTGGCTGGCGGGGGCGGCGGAGCGGCCCATCGAGTATGTCGAGCAACCGGTGGCGGCCGATGCGCGCGGGGTTGTGGATCTCTTGCGCGGTTTGGCGGCGGATTATCCGGTGACCCTCGCGCTCGATGAATCACTAGGCGGGGCTGGGGACATCGAGCGCTGGTTGGCGGTGGGCTGGCCGGGCGTGTGGGTGATCAAGCCGGCTTTGCTTGCTGAACCAGAGGCGTTGCTGGCCCGTCTGGCGGTGGCGGCCGCGGATTTGGTCTTCGGCTCGGCGCTGGAGACGCGGGTGGGGGCGCGAGCAGGGCTGCGGTTGGCCTTTGCGGATGCCGATCGGCGGGCGGCAGCGGGCGGGAGGGCGAGGGCGCTCGGCTACGGGGTGTGGCCGCTTTTCGCTGATGTGCGGGCGGACGGCCCGGCGACGGGGGCTTTTGTGCGGCGTGAAGATGTGGCGCGGATCAACGTGGAGGAACTATGGAACGCGCTCGGTTAATCGAGGGATTGCGGGAGTTTGCCGGTGATGCGCTGGTCGAGCGCGACGGCGCGTATTTTCTGGTTGATCCGGGTTGGGGGGAACGCGAACGCGCGCAGTGGGCGGCGCTGGCGGTGCGGCGTCCAGCGGGTTGGGACGGGCGTGAGGGCTGGCTCTGTGTGCCGACAGGCGGATCTTCCGGCGCGCTCAAACTAGCGCGCCATGACGAGACTACGCTTTGGGCGGCGGTGGAGGGTTTTACTCAGTTTTTTGAAGTGGATCGGGTGGCTGCACTTGGGCTTTTGCCGCCCTGGCATGTCAGCGGGCTGATGGCTTGGGCGCGCTCTGCGTGGACCGGCGGCACCTACCGGAAGGCGCAGTGGCGGGAGGTTGAGGCGGGGCGGCAACGGCCTCCCAGCGCGGGGTTATATCTATCGCTGGTGCCGACCCAGCTCGCGCGGTTATTGGGCGATGCGGAGGCGGAGGCGTGGCTGCGGGGATTTCGGGTCGTCTTTCTCGGTGGCGGACCGGCTGGGAGGGAGTTGACGCAGCGGGCGCGGGTGGCGGGTTTACCGCTGGCGCTTTGCTACGGATCGACCGAGACAGCTGCGATGGTCACGGTGCAGCGGCCGGAGGAGTTTTTGAGCGGAAACGAGACGGCGGGGCGGCCCTTGCCTCACGCCAGACTCGGGTTGGACGACGAGGGCCGCGTGACGGTGGCGGGGACGAGTTTGTTTCGCGGCTACTGGCCGGATGCGCGAGCCGAGGCGGACGGGCCGTGGCGCACGGATGACCTTGGCAAAATCGATGCGGCGGGTCGGCTAACGATTTTGGGTAGAGCGGATGCGTTGATCATTAGCGGGGGCGAAAAGGTGAACCCTGCCGAGGTCGAGGCGGTGTTGCGCAACTGGGTGGGCGCTACCTGGCGGGATGTCGCAGTAGTAGGCGTGCCGCATGCGGAGTGGGGTGAGGAGGTGGTGGCGTTATTTGTCGCTGCCGTGGAAGAGGCTGGCGACGTCGAGGCCCAGGTGCGAGCGAGGCTCGCCGAGGGCTTGGCGGTAGCGAAGCGGCCTAAGCGCTATATTGAGGTAGCTGCGGAGCGCTGGCCGGTTAACGCGAGTGGTAAACTAGACCGGGTGGCGTTGCGGGCTCTGGCGCAGTCGGGGTGAGGCGAGCGCAGGCTTTAGTTGCGCTTCGGGCCCCATTTGCGGTCGTTTTTGAGTTCGAGCCGCTTGGTCTCCACTTGTAGGCCGGCGACGGCGGGGTGACGGCGGAGCGGTTTGTAGGCGTCGGGCTGGAAGCGGAAGCCGAGCGCGGAGCTGGCTTCACCGATGGCGGCGATGCGTTCCTCAAATAAAAAACCAAGGTCGATCCGAGTTTCGCCCGGGTGTCGATCGAGGGTCTCGCGCAGGAGTAGCAGAAACTCGCTTGTCCCGGCATGGTGGGGGTGGAGCAGCCAACGGATGCGCCGCACGTGGGACTGGGTGTAGCTGGCGAGGGGATAGGCCTCCTTTACGTTGATGCGCGGACCCTCTTGGCCGACAATGATGGTGCCCAGGACGCAGATCAGGGCGTTTTCGGCCAAAACGGTCCCGTGGGCGGCGAAGGCGTCGGCGAACATGTTCAGCCCGATGGTGGCGTGGCGGGTCTGGAGGCTGAACGCCATCCACGGGCGGTTGTCCTTTTTAGCCAGTTTTTTCTGGAGGGAGCCGGCGATGCCGCAGAGGCGAAACTCGGTGCGGTCGTCCTGCTCCAGCAGCTCGGCGACAGGGAAGGTGTCGAGGGCCTCGATCAAGCCGGCGTAGGCATCGAGGGGGTGCCCAGAAACGTAGAACCCAAGGAGTTCTTTTTCAAACTGCAGCAGGGTGGCGGCGTTGAAGGCGAGGGTGGTGGTCGGGCCCTTGTTTTTCGGGGACGGGGCGGGGGGCGTGGGCGCGAGGGCGGTGGATGGGGTGGGCGCGAGGAGGTCTTCGAGGGCAGAGTCGGATGACTTTCCGCGGAGGGGGGCGGTGAAGGTGGAAGGCCGCGAGTGCTTGAGGATTTGATCAAACTCAGCGGCGAGTTTTTCCGGTGGCGGGGGGGGCTGGGCGGTCAGTTCGACGCCGAAATCAAAGGCAAGGGTCTCGGCCTTGGGGGCGGTCTCGGCCGCTTTGGCGGGGGCGTCGTTCTTGCGTAGGGCGGGGTATTTGCGGACGAGGTCGGCGAGGGCCTCGAGGTGTGCGTCGATCTGGCTGTAGAGTTCCTCGCGACCGGCGCCAGAGTAATCGAAGGCGCCGGTGGCGACGAGGCACTCGAGCACGCGTTTATTTAGAGCGCGGCTATCGACGCGAAGGAGGAAGTCGCGGAAATCGCGGAAGGGGCCGCGCGCCTCCCGCTCGGCGAGGATCTTTTGTCCGGCCTGCTCTCCGACGCCTTTGATGCCGGCGAGGCCGAAGCGGATGTGGCCGCCGGTCGGAGCCTCGGGCGGGAGGCCCGGGGCGGCACTCGGGACGGGCGCGCTTCCCGAACCGACGGAGGCGGACTTAAAAACCGGCGTGAAGGTCTCGCGGGACTCGTTGATGTCGGGGCCTAGGACGGTTATCCCCATGGCCTCGGCCTCGGCGATGAAGTGGGCGACTTTCTCGGCGTTGCCCAGCTCGGCGGTGAGCACGGCGGCCATGAACTGGACCGGGTAATTCGCCTTTAGATACGCGGTGTGGTAGGCGATGACGGCGTAGGCGGCGGAGTGGGACTTGTTGAAGCCGTATTGGGCGAACTTGTTCAACAGGTCGAAGATTTCGTTGGACTTGGCCTCGGTGATGCCGTGCAGCTTTTCTGCGCCCTCGACGAACTTCACGCGTTCCTTGGCCATGGCGTCGGCGTCCTTCTTGCCCATCGCGCGGCGGAGCATATCGGCGCCGCCGAGGGTATAGCCACCGATCACGCGGGCGCACTCCATCACCTGCTCCTGATAGACGATCACCCCGAAGGTTTCTTGGAGGACGGGCTCGAGCAGCGGGTGGGGGTAGGTGATGGCTGCAGGGTCCTTCTTGCCGCGGGCGTAGTCGGGGATGAAGGCCATCGGGCCGGGGCGGTAGAGCGCGGAGATGGCGTTGATATCATCGATGGTGGAGATGCCGACCTGACGAGCGGCGCCTTGCATGCCGCCAGACTCCAGTTGGAACACACCGATGGTCTTGCCGGCGTTGAGCAATTCGTAGGTCTTGGGGTCGTCGAGCCCAAGCTTCTCAAGGTCAAAGGCGGGATCGGCGGTTAGGCGCACGTTATCCACGGCGTCGGACAGCACCGTGAGGGTCTTGAGACCGAGGAAGTCCATCTTCAGCAGGCCGAGTTTGCCGACCGCGTTCATGTCGAACTGCACGGTGACGTCGCCTTCCTGCGAAGTCAGGGGGACGAAGTTTTCCAAGGGCTGGTCGGTGATGATGATGCCGGCGGCGTGTTTGCCGGTGTTGCGCACCATACCCTCGAGCACGAGGCCTTGGTCGATGATTTTTTTGGCGACGGGGTTGCGGTCGTATTCGCCTTTGAGCTCGGCGGATTTTTTCAACGAATCCTCCAGGGAAATGTTCAGCTCGTCCGGGATCATCTTGGCAAGGCGGTCGGCCTCGGCGAAGGGCAGGTCGTGGACGCGGGCGACGTCGCGCACGACCATCTTCGCGCCGAGGGTGCCGTAAGTGATGATGTTGGCTACGCAGGCGTTGCCGTATTTTTGGCGGACGTAATCGATCACCTCACTGCGGCGGCGCATGCAGAAATCGATATCGAAATCGGGGGGCGAAACGCGTTCGGGGTTGAGGAAACGTTCGAAAAGCAGCCCGAAGCGAATGGGATCGATATTGGTGATGCCGAGTAGGTAGGCGACGAGGCAACCGGCACCTGAGCCTCGCCCGGGGCCGACAGGTATGGCGTGTTCGCGGGCCCAGTTGATAAAATCCCAGACGACGAGGAAGTAGTCGTCGAAACCGGTCACGTGGATGATGGACAATTCGTAACCGGTGCGCAGCACGAGCAATTCGTCAGGGGCGAGGCCGGTGTAATCGGGCGGGGCGGGTTTCTGGCCCGAGGGGAGGTTTTGCAGTTTGGCGAGGCGTTCGGCGACGATGGGGCGGGTGGCGACGGCTTGGTAATCGTGGCCGTAGCGAGTATGCAGGCCCTTGATGCAGAGTTGGAGCAGGTAGGCGGCGGCGGCTTCCTTTGGCTCCACGTGGGTCGACAGCACCTCGATGGGGAGGGGATAGCGCGGGTAGCGTTCGGAGCCTTTGGGGAAGGGGATTTTCACCTCGCACATCTCGGCGACGAGGCGGGTGTTGGTCAGGGACTCGGGAATCTCGCCGAAGAGTTTAAGCATTTCGTCGGCGGACTTCAGGTAAAAGGCCGAGGAATCGAAGCGCATGCGTTTCGTCTCGGCGACCTTGGAGCCGGTTTGGATGCAGAGCAGGGTATCGTGCGAGGCGGCGTCGGCTTCGCGGACGTAGTGGACGTCATTTGAGCAGATGACCTTTAAGTTAAACTCCTCGGCAAGGGCGAGAAGGCCAGGGATGATCTGGCGTTGTTCGGGGATACCGTGGTCCTGGATTTCGACGAAGTAGTTTTCGCGGCCGAAAATCTCGACGTAGCGGGCGCAGGCGGCGCGAGCCTCGGCTTCGCGACCGTGCATCAGGTGTTGCGGGACCTCGGCGGCGAGGCAACCGGTGAAACCGATCAGGCCGCCGGCGTATTTCGCGAGGGTGGTGAGGTCGGTGCGGGGTTTGTAATAAAACCCCTGAAGGTGGGAATCGGAGACGAGTTTGAGCAGGTTCTCGTAGCCCATCAGGTCCTTGGCGAGGACCCCCAAGTGGAAGTAGTTTTTGCCGTCCTCAGATTTACCGGATTTCTCAAGACGTGAGCCAGGGGCGACGTAGAGTTCGCACCCGACCAGTGGCTTCAAGTTTGCGGCCTTGGCGGCGTTGAAAAACTCTATGGTGCCGAAGAGGTTGCCGTGGTCGGTCAGCGCAACGGAGGTTTGGCCGAGTTCGGCCGTGCGCTTCATCAGCCGGTCGATTTTACAGGCGCCATCGAGCAGGCTGTAGTCGGAATGGACGTGGAGGTGGACGAAATCGGAGGCGGCGATCGACACGCGGCCAAGGCAAGGGCTGCGCGCGGCGGCGGCAAGCGTGTCGATGAAATGGAGTGAAGTTTGCTTTAAAAATGCCGTTGACGCCGGGCGACGTGGTCGGTTGCTTCTCAACTTTTTCCAAAACCCTGCCGTCACCTTTCCCATGCCCATCGAGATCAAAATCCGCAAAAACGAGCCCGTCGACCGCGCCCTGCGTCGTCTGAAGAAGAAGCTGGAGCGCGAGAACATCATCAAAGACGTGCGCGCCAAGCGTTACTACGAGAAGCCCACCGAGCGCCGCCGCCGCAAAGAGAAGGTCATGGCCTTCACCAACATGCTGCGCCGCCGTTACGCTGAGTGAGCCCAGCGGGCCGGTTTGTCTGCTCCTGCACTACTTTGTTAAATCCGTGAGGGCGAACGATTCGCCTTCACGGATTTTTTGTTTTTACAGGTTGCAATACCGCTATCGATCTTTGCGTTTTGTGTGTTTAGATTCTCTTTTATAGACCGCGTGAAGCCCACTCTTGCCCTATCGACCTGTTGGAACTCGTTCCGACATCATGACGGATACCACATGTTGCGTGAGATCGCCGATCTCGGTTTCACCCATGCGGAGCTGAGTCATGGCATACGTATTGTTTTGGTCCCCGGTATTCTGCGGGCGGTTGAGGAGGGGTTTATCAAGATCAGCTCGACCCACAATTTCTGCCCCTTGCCAGCGGGGATTACGCAAGCGGCACCGAATCTTTTCGAGCCTTCGGCGGACGATCCTAAGGAGCATTCGCAATGGTTGCGGCAGACGAAGCGTTCCTTGGACTTCGCCGCCCAAGTGGGGGCCAAGGCCTGTGTTTTTCACCTAGGAAGCGTGCACTTCTGGTTTTGGCGGCCTTCGGTTAAGCTGCACGACTATTTGCAAAAGCATCCCGGAGCGACGGTGCAGAGTGATCCGGAATATGCCCGCCGTCTCAAGAAGGCGTATGCTACTTTGCGGGGCCGTATGCCCGATTTTTGGCACCAGGCGATGAAGAGCCTCAAACAGGTCCATGCCTATGCGCTGGAGCGGGGTATTCGCATCGGGTGTGAAAATAGGGAGAAGCTGGAGGAGTTGCCGATGGATGATGATTTCCCAGCGCTCTTCGAGGCCTTGGGGGAGGATACGATTTGCGGTTATTGGCACGATACCGGCCATGCGCACATCAAGCAAGGATTGGGGCTCATCAACCACCGCCAGCATCTGGCGCAAAATGCTTCGCGGGCGCTTGGCTTTCACCTCCACGATGTAAACGACCATGCCAAAGATCACCAGGCCGTCGGCGCGGGGGACGTCGATTTCGAAATGGTGAGCTCCTTCTGGCGTCCGGAGCATCTTTTGACCCTCGAGCTGAGTCCCCGTGTGACTCTCGAGGAGGTGGTGGACTCCAAGCTACGTATCGAGGCTCTGATCGCGCGGCGCTTTCCGGCCTGAGTGGGGTCGCCCGTCAGCCTGGACCGCTCAGGTGGGTGGTATAGGTGGGGTGCGGTCCTCGCGTAGCGTAAGGGTGCGGTCGCCCGCAAGCTCGATGGTGAAGTGGCGGGAGTGCACGTTGCGCAGGCTACTGCGGTGGGCGATGGTCACGTAGGTCAGGTTGGGTAGGGCGGCGCGTAGGCGGTGATAAAAGGCGAGCTCGGCGTTTTCATCGATCGCGGCGGTGGCTTCGTCGAGAAACAGCCACGCTGGCCGGTGCAGGAAGACGCGGGCGAGGGCTAGGCGTTGTTGTTCTCCGCCGGAGAGAATCTGGGCCCAGTGGGCTTCCTCGTTGAGTCGGTCGGCGAGGGCAGGCAACTCACACAACTCGAGGGCGCGGACGCAGGTGCCGTCGTCGTAGCCTTCTGGTGCGCGCGGATAGGCGAGGGCGGCGCGGAGCGTGCCGATGGGGAGGTAGGGCTTTTGCGGCATTACCATGCAGTCAAAGGGCACGGGAAGCAGCACGCGGCCGCGCTCATAAGGCCATAGCCCGACCAAGGCGCGCAGGATGGTGCTCTTGCCGCTGCCGGAGGGGCCGGTGATGAGCACAGAATCCCCAGGCTGAATCGTGAAGCTGAAGGGCGCCAGCAACAGAAGACCATCGGGGCGGAAAAGGGCTAGGTCGGATACTTCCAGTCGGTCCTCACTGCGGCCGGTGGCGTAGACTGCGCTCTGGGTATCGCGCAGGCGGCGGGAGTGCTCGATGCCGCGCATGAAGCCGTCGAGGCGCTCGGTAATCGCCCACCACTGGGCGATAGTCTCGTAGGAATTAACGAAGAAATTCAGACTGCTCTGCACCCGACCAAAGGCGCCTGATAACTGGGTGAGTTGCCCGAGCGAGATAGCGCCGGCGAAGAAACGGGGGGCGGAGAGAAACAGTGGCACGACATCGGAGAGTCGGTAATAGACCGACTTAAAGGCGTTAAGATGGAGACGGCGCAGCAGGGTGGCGTTGAAGTTGCCCACGATGCGGGTGAAACTGAGACCGAGGGAGCGGCGTTCGGCGGTCTCGCCTTGGACTAGAGCGGTGCTCTCGCTGTTTTCGCGCAGACGCACGAGGCCGAAGCGGAAATCGGCTTCGAGTTTCTGCATCTCGTAATTGAGTCCGATGATGGGGCGACCAACGCGGCCGACCAGCCACATGCCGACCAGGGAGTAAGCGAGGCACATCCAGACAAGGTGGCCAGGGATCGCAGCAAAGGCGTCGGTGCAGCCCACATAAAGGGACCACGCCGCTTCCACTGGCGTGGTCAGCCAGACGAGGTGGTCGGGCAGGGCGGGAAACGGTGAAGCAGGGGGAGCGTGTTCGGGTAAGCCGGAGGAGAGAGACCAGAGGATGACCACGAACGAGACTAGGGCGGCGATTGCAGCAAAGAGCTGCATGGCGAGGTCGAGGCCGGTGAAAACAAAGGAGCGGATGTCCTCGCTTATGCGCTGGTCGGGATTGTCACCCTGATGGCCTCCGAGTTGCCCGAGGTAGTGAGCGCGATCGCCGAGCCAGTCGCGCAGAAAGCGGTCGGTCATCCAGCGGCGCCAACGGATTTTCAGCGATGAAAAAAGGTAGTCCTCGGCCAGCCAAAAGGTGATTGAGCAGACCACTAGCCCGAGCATGGCCACGCCTAGGTGCACGAAGTAGGCGTAGTCGCCCTTCTGGACGGTATCGAAGAACTCGCGATTCCAGTAAGAGAGCCGGACGGCGATCCAGTTTTGCGCAAGCGTGAGCAAGACGACTGCCCCGAGGAGGAGGCGGGCGGGCCAGCGTTCCTCCGAGACCCAAAAGGGCCGGACGAGGGCGAGTAGCAGGCGACTTTGGGCGAGGAGCGGGCGGGAGCGGGGCACGGGCGACGTTTAAATAGCGCAACGGTGAAGCCCGCCCGGCGCAAGGAGGCAGACAGGCCTTCTAAGTGGCGTTACCTCGTCTTTACGGTGCGCGCCTTGACAGGGGGTGAGGCGAGCCCTACCCGATAGGGCCCAACATGGAGCTTGTCCTAGATCAGCCGGTGTTGGTCCTGAATCGCCTCTGGCAGGCGGTAAATGTCATCTGCGCCAAGCGCGCATTTGCTCTTCTGGCCCGGGGCCACGCGGCCGTCATTCATCATTACCAAGATGATTTCCGGGTTTTTTCTTTCATGGATTGGATGGATTTTTCGCGGGTGAATCCGCCGGTGGAGGCCCTCGACACCGTGCACACGCCCAGGACGATCATCCGTCTGCCGCGGGTGATACTCCTAACTTTTTTTGACCGGCTGCCCACCAAGGAGCTGAAGCTGACCCGCAGCAACGTCTTCACCCGCGACAAGGATACCTGCCAGTATTGCGGCCGGATTTTCCCGCGCGAAGAGCTGAATCTCGACCATGTGATTCCTCGTGATCGGGGCGGCCGGACGACTTGGGAGAACATCGTCTGCTCTTGTATAAAGTGCAATTCCCGCAAGGCCAACCGGCTCCCGCACGAGGCCCATATGCGGTTGGTCTGCAAACCGGTCCGCCCGAAGTGGCGTCCGGTGATTTCTCTCGTGCTGAACAACCGCCAGCGCGAGCGGTGGAAGGATTTCCTCGATCTGGCCTACTGGAACGTGGAACTGGAGGACTAGCCCTTCGCGGCGGCCGCACCCTTTGGCCGGTAGAGCAGGGCATCCCGCTCGAGCATGCCGACGTAGGCGCAGTGGCCATGCTTGACGAGGTGGCCGATATGCCCTGCTCGCTTGGGGCGGGCGGTTGCGAGTAGCCGAACCCGCACCAGATCCCGCTCCTGAAATGCCTTGGCGAGGCGGGTGTAGAACTCGGGCGTCAAGTCGCCATCGGCGATTTTGAAGGCAAATTCCAGATTATCGGCGTCGGCGAGCAGCCGAGCTTTAAGTTCATCACCAAGGGGGGATTCGGACATAGGCTGAAGGATTGTGCAGCCGAGGTGCTTGGCAAAAGGGAATTTCCTTCCGCCCAAGCCAAGCTTCGCGTGCAGTGCTGTCTTTCCCCCGCCATGTTTGGTATTTTCGCCTCCCAGCACCATAAGACCCGCCGACTCGCCGCCGATTGGCTCGAACTTGCCGATAAGGTCTTCAACTACCGTCGTGATGTTCTGCCCGCCGGCGATCTCTCCGCGCTGCAGGCTGCCGCCGGCGACGTGCGCCGGTTAGTGCGGGAGAAAGCCGATACCGCTCGGCTGAAGCTCGGCATCGACGGGCTGGAGGCGGTCCTGCGCCGCACGGGTGGTTCGCATTACCCCAAGTCTGGTTTGGTCGAGAACGTAGAATTTTTCCTCGTCGCCGCTATTGTCATTCTCGGACTGCGCGCCTTCTACGTGCAGCCCTTCAAGATCCCGACCAATTCGATGTGGCCGTCCTACTACGGCATGACCGGTCAAGTGTATGCCACCCGAGCGGACGAACCCTCTGCGCCACGCCGTTTGCTTGATCTGGCGGCGGTTGGGGCCAGTGCGCGCCGAGTGGATGCGCCCGTCGGCGGCGAGGTGTTGCTGCCTTTGGGTGGCGGACGGGGAATCATCGCCTACCAGGAGGTCACCGGGCGTTCGTGGCTAGTGATGCCGACCCGGTTGCGCCAGTATCGCCTCTTTATCGGCGACCGCTCGGTGGAGGTGCAGGTGCCGCTGGACTTTGATATGGACTGGGTGCTGCGGGACACGTTTTTCCCCGGCGACACCCGCTCGCTCAGTGAGATCGTTAATGCCAAGCGTGAGAGCGGCGAACTGCTCGCGGCGCAGGTCAACACGGCATCAGGTCCCCAGCGCGCTTATTTCCTGCGCACCGGTAAGATCCTTAAGGCCGGTGACCGCGTGGTGGCCTTCGACATCCTCACAGGCGATCAGTTATTTGTGGACCGTCTGAGCTACCATTTTATCCGTCCGCAGGTCGGGCAGGGCTTTGTTTTCCGGACTGATCATATCAAGAGCCGCTACATGGTCGATGCCAGCGGCAAGCAGGTTGAGAGCTACTACATCAAGCGCCTTGTTGGCGTGCCCGGTGACACCCTGCGCATCGCGGACTACACGCTTTATCGCAACGGCGCCCCCATCACAGGCGCGCCGGCCTTCGATAAAAACGCCCATCGAGCGGACCGCTACGTCGGCTATCGCCAGGAGGGGTCCTTCAAGGAAGGCGCCGAGGTGGTGATCCCTCCCGGCCAATATCTCCCGCTGGGCGATAATTCCGCCAACAGTCTCGACGGCCGTTATTGGGGCACGGTGGCGGCCGCGGACGTCGTCGGTCGTCCTCTTTTTATCTATTATCCCTTCACTAAACGCTGGGGCGTGGCACCGTAACGAGGCGCATTCCGTATTAGAGGTCGAAGTGGCAGGCTACTTGGTGGTCAGGGCGTGAAGCGTCGGGCTGGCGGAGAACGGGTTTTTCCAAGCGGCAGCGTTCTGTGGCGTGGGGGCACCGCGGGTGAAAAGGGCAGCCGCTCGGCGGGTGGATGGGTGAGGGGACGTCACCTTTCAGCACGATGCGGCTGGAGCGGTGGCTCGGCTCGGCCACGGGGATGGCGGAAATGAGGGCTCGGGTGTAGGGGTGGGCGGCCCGGCGGTAGAGCGCATCGGCGTCGGCCATTTCCACGATATGGCCTAGATACATCACGGCGACCCGGTCGGACACGTGTTTCACCACCGCGAGGTCGTGGGCGATAAAGAGGTAGGCCAGTCCCAGCTCACGTTGCAGGTCGAGGAGTAGGTTAATGATCTGGCCCTGCACGGATACATCCAAGGCGGAGACGGGTTCATCGCAGATGATGAGTTTAGGGTTCAGCGCGAGGGCTCGGGCGATGCCAATGCGCTGGCGTTGTCCGCCGGAGAACTCGAATGGGAAACGGTCGGCGGCGGAGGCCGGCAGGCCAACACGGTCCAGCAGGGCGGCGACGCGCGCGGGGCGGTCGGCGGCGGTGCCGATGTGGTGGATGATGAAGGGTTCGGCGAGCAGTTCCCCCACGGAGTGGCGGGCATTTAGCGACTCGCCCGGGTCTTGAAAAACCATCTGCAGCTCGCGGCGCAGTGGTTTGAGCGCGCGCTGGCCTAACGGGGCGAGATCTACACCGTCGAATACGATACTTCCGGTGGTCGGCTCGTGAAGGCGCACGATGGCCTTGCCAAGGGTGGATTTACCGCAACCAGACTCGCCAACCAGCCCGAGGGTCTCGCCGGCGCGCAGGGTGAGTGAGATTCCGTCTACCGCCCGGCACCAGGCGCGGGCGCGTCGCCATACCCCGCCGCGAACGGGGAAGTGCATACGCAGGTCCTGGACTTCAAGGAGCGGAGTAGCGGGGGGCATAGGGAGATCAGCGGGTGGCGCTATTTACCTCGCGCCAGCGGTGGCAGGCGACGGTGTGGCCAGCGGCGATGGTTTCGGGCTGCGGAGGGGTGGTGCAGGCGGGTGTAGCGAAGGAGCAGCGGTTGGCGAAGCGGCAACCGGCGGGCATCTCGGCGAGGCCCGGGACTAGGCCTGGGATAGTGGCGAGGCGGGTTTTACGCTCGGCTTCCAGACGTGGCACGGCGGCGAGCAGGCCCCTCGTGTAGGGGTGGGCGGGGCGGGCGAAAATCGCCTCGACCGGGCCTTGTTCGGCGATGCGACCGGCATACATCACGACTACCTCGTCGCACAGCTCGGCCACGACCCCCAGATCGTGGGTGATGAGCAGGATCGCCATGCCGAGTTCGCGTTGCAGGCTGCGCAACAGATCGAGGATTTGGGCCTGGATAGTGACATCGAGGGCGGTGGTGGGCTCGTCGGCGATCAGAAGTGCGGGCGAGCAGGCTAGCGCCATGGCGATGACGACGCGCTGGCGCATGCCGCCGGAGAGTTGGTGAGGGTATTCTTGGGCGCGGATTTCCGGTGAGGGGATGCCGACCTTGGCCAGCATTTCGACCGCCAGTTGGGCGGCTTCGCGTTTGTTCTGCGTCCGATGAAGGAGAAACACCTCCGCGAGCTGGCGCCCGATGCGGTGGACGGGGTTGAGTGCGGTCATCGGTTCCTGAAAGACCATCCCGATGCGGCCGCCGCGAATACTCAGCAACTCGGCCGGCGTGGCGGCAGCTAGGTCTTTGCCCCCGAAGTGGATGGAGCCACCGACGATGCGGCCAGAAGGGCGTGGTAGCAGGCCGAGCAGGGAGAGGGCGGTGACGCTTTTGCCGCAACCGGATTCGCCGACCAGACCGAGGGTGCGGCCGCGCGGGATGACGAAGCTAACCCCGTCCACGGCGCGCAGCAGCCCGGCGTCGGTATCAAAGGCGACGGCGAGGTCTCGGACGTTCAGGAGGTCGGACATTAGAGGTAGACGGCCTACGGAAGGCACGGACAAGGGAAGGACGCAGGTGGCTTTTGGTTTACTCCTTGGTTTTCCACTGCTCGTAACTGCGGATGGAGGGAGGGAAAGATTTGGATTCGTCGCGGCGGGCGGCGAGCGTTTCGGGGCGGGCGGCGTCGTCCAACCAGTGAACGTTTTGTTCAAAGGCGTCGGATGAGAACCGCACATTAAAATTATCCGGGAAATGCACCCAGCGCCAGGTGGCGACGCGGTAGAAGGGGCGCACGAAACCGGGAGAAAACGAGGCGTCCTCGTGAAGGATCTCTTCGATCTGCCGGGCGAGGCCGCGCATCTCTTCAAGGCTCTCCGAGCGGTCGTAGCGGGTGATCAGGGCGTCGAGGGCGGGGATGGCGATAGTTTGGAGATTGTTGGTCTGGACCTTAACCTTGCGGTCGGAGTTGGGTGTGGTGCCGTCGGGGAGGAAGGGTTGATCGTAGGCGTTACTCGAGTGGTAACATTCCCAGTAGCGGGGGAAGGGCTCGACGCCGACGTTGAAGGCGGCAAAGGCCAGATCGTGGTTTTTCTCCTGCACTTTTTTCCAGGAGGCAGAGGAGTCTAGGGTCTCTATCTGGAGGTCTAAGCCGGCTTTTCGCGCCTCCTGCTGGAGGATGACGAGCACGGGGGTGAGCATCTCGTAGCCGTTGTTCAGAGTTAAAGAGAGGCGGGAGCCGGCGTCGTTCACGAGGATGCCGTCGGGGCCGCGTCGGCGGAAGCCGGCTTGGGCGAAGTGTTCGGTAGCAAGGTCGAGGTCAAAGGGGCGGGCGCGTAGCGTCGGGTGCGTCATGTCTCCGAAGCCGTCGGAGGGAGTGTTCAGCCGGCTGTAGCCGTCGCGGAAAAACTGTTTGATCACGAGTTGCCAGTTGAGTGCGTATTGGATGCCGAGGCGGATCTCGCGCTCGGCGAGCAAGGGGCGAGCGGTATTCATCCAAAGGCCGTAGTTGGGGCGGGGAATATCGTTAAAAAAGGTGGTCTTGTGGATAAGGCCGCGAGCCACGCGGGCGTCGTTGTCAGGCAGGCGGTCGTAGTGGTATTCGGCGAGGTTCATGCCGAAGGCTTCCAACTCGCCGGCGAGGAAGGCCTCCCAGGCGGTGGGGGTCTCGCGGATCACGCGCAGGCGGAGCTGGGCGGGGTTAAAGCGGTAGCGGAATTGGCGCTTGTCGTTGGCCCACCAGTCGGCCTGCCGTTCGAAGGTGATGAAGTTTCGGTTGGTGAGGGTGCGTTGCTGCTCGGCTGCAGTGAGCACATAGGGGCCGGTGGTGGGGATGAACCGCCAGTTATAACGGGTCACGAAATCGGGGCCGACTTCACGGTAGAAATGGCGGGGCACGGGGGAGTTTTCGAGCACGCGGGCCAGCATGTCGGGGCGGGCCTCTTTGATCGTGATGGCGAAGGTGCGGTCGTCGTAACGGGTCACGCGGGTGTAGTTTTCACCGATGCCGAACCAGTTGTTATACCACGGGGCTTGGATGTAGCTGCTCTGGTAGAACCAGAACATAAAAAATACGTCGTCGGTGGTTACAGCGGGGCCATCGCTCCAGCGGGCCTTGGGGTCGAGGCGCACGTAGACGGTGCGGTTGGGTGCGTCGACGGCCCAGGTTTCGGCGAGGCCGGGGTAGTGGCGATGGGGCCCGGCTACGTCGGGGTGGAGGTGACCGAATCTCATCACGTAGTCGTCGAGGAGGTAATTCCGAAAACCGTTATTCGCGTCGGGTCCGACGGTGCGTAGGGTAGGCGGGAAATCCTGGATACGCTCGTTCCACACCCCGCCGCGGATGCGTGCGGGCGAGCCGATTTCGGGTAGGTCGCCAGCGTCCGTCCAAGCAAGGTCGGAGGGGAGGTCAGCAGGGGTCTTGTAAACGAAGAAATCCGAGTGTGCGGCGTAGTAAGCCTGCACCTCGGCGGTGTTGTCGACCGGAGACTGGGTATCGCTGCTGCCGGCGGGGGTAGCGGGATCTTTCGAACCCGAGCAGGCAGCGAGGAAAAGGCACAAGCTGGCGGTCATGGCGGCGCGCAGGACGACGCGTAAGGGGCAAAGTTTCTTAACCACAAAAGACACGAAAGGGGACGACATCGGAGTTGTTAGCATTGAGGTTGGCTTTGGGATTTCTCGAAAAGGCGGTGGTTCAGCGGTAGAGGGTGAATTTCTTTGGATCAAACGCCTCGCGCACGGCTTCGCCGACGAAGGTAACCAGGATGAGCACGATGGTCATGGCAGAGAAGGCGGACAGGACGATCCAAGGGGCGAGGGTGAGGTTTTTCGTGCCTTGGCTGAGCAACTCGCCCCAGCTCGGGGTGGGCACAGGCAGGCCGAAGCCGAGAAAATCTAGTGCGGTGAGTGAACCGATGGCGCCGGCCACGGTGAAAGGGATAAAAGTTACTAGGGTGGCGGCAGTATTGGGTAGGATGTGATGCAGGATGATGCGGGCGTCCCCCGCGCCTAGCACGCGGGCGGCGGCGGCGTAGTCGCGGGCCTTTTCCTTGTAGGTTTCGGTCCGCATGTAGTAGGTCAGGCCCATCCAGCCGAAGGCTACGTTAATGGCGACGAGCCAACCGAGTCCGGGTTTGACCAAGGCCGCTACGATAATGACCAAGTAAAGGAAGGGAATATTCGACCATACTTCGATCACCCGCTGCACCAGCAGGTCGAATACGCCGCCGTAGTAACCCATGGCACAGCCGAGAAGCACGCCGAGGCCGTAGACCCCGGCAACGAACCACACGGAGAAGATCAATGCGTGGCGAAAACCGTAAATTAGGCGCGCGAGGATGTCGCGATTCTGGGTATCGGTGCCGAGGAAATGGCGGCGGGCGAAGTCGGGCGCACGGGGCTTAAAAAACTGCTCAGGGTAACAGTTCTCGATCGGGCCGTAGGGCACGAACGGCAATAGCACGAAATCGCCGCGGTTTGAGGCGACACGGTCGGAGTGAAGGCGGGCCTGTAGGTCGCGGTAATCCGTCTCCCAATCGTAATCTAGGCCGAAGGTCCGGCCGGGCAGAATGCCACCGTAGGTAGGGAAAAACCATCGGCCTTCGTGGCGCACGACGAGGGCGCGTTGGCTGACGAAGAGCTCAGCTACGCAGGCGAACACGACCAGCCCCGTGAGCATTAGAAACGACCAGTAACCGCGTCGCAGCGAGCGGAAGCGCCTGAGCTTTTTGCGGGTGATCGGATCTAGGCGGAGGGGCATGGGACGGAAAACGCGGAAACGTGGAAAACGGAAACGCGAAAAATGGGTCAATTGAACCGGATGCGGGGATCGAGGGCGGCGACGAGTAGGTCCGAGATCAAGTTACCCAAGAGCAGCAGGCCGGAGGAGAGGAGCAGAATGCCGAGCACTACCGGGTAGTCGCGGTCAACGAGTGATTTAAAGCCCAGCAGGCCCATGCCGTCGATATCGAAGACCACTTCGATCAGGAAGGAACCGGTCAGCACGAGGCCAAGGTTTTGACCAAAGGTAGTGGCGAGCGGGATAAGCGAATTCCGCAGGGCGTGCTGAAATACGGCGGTGCGGAAGGGCACGCCCTTGGCGATGGCAGTGCGCATGTAGTCGGCGGCGAGGTTGTCCATCAGGTGATTTTTCATCAGCAGCGTGGTGAAGGCGAAGGACCCCACGAGGTAGGCGCTCAGCGGCAGCACGGTGTGGCGAGCGAGATCGAGGGCCTTGGCGCCGAGGCTGAGAGAGGCGAAGTTATCGCTCACGAAACCGCCGAGCGGGAACCACTCAAGGCGGGCGGCGAAAACAAAAAGCAGGAGGCTGCCGAGCACGTAGCCCGGCACGGCGTAGCCGGCGAAAACCACCACGGATGTGACGTTATCGAGCGGAGTGCGGTGGCGCACCGCTTTGAGCACCCCGAGAGGCAGGCAAATGGCGTAGGTCAGGACAGTTGAAAGCAGGCCGTAGTAAATGGAGATGGGGAACTTTGACGCGATGATCGTCCAGACCGGTTGGTGATAGATGTAGGAGGAGCCCAAGTCGCCGCGCACTACTTTGCCTAGCCAGGCGGCGTAGGCGGCGGGCCAGGGTTTGTCGAAACCGTAGAAGTGCTCGAGTTGTTTGATCTGGTCGGCGGAGAGGGCGGTATTGGCCCCGACGCTGGCGCGGGCGCCAGTGTCGGCCTGGCGGGCGGCGGCGAGGGCGCGTTCCACGGGGCCTCCCGGGACGAGCCTCGTGAGGAAAAAGACGATCAGGGTGATCCCCAGTAGAGTAGGGGGAATCAGAAGAAAGCGTCGGATAAAATAGTCCCGCATGAGGAGTCGGCGGACGGAGCCGAGATTTAGCTTGCGGCAGGTCGGCGATGGGGAACAGCGAGAAATCAGGCCCGTGCCCAGGAAACGAGGCCAGGCTATTCTCCTTCTACGGCGGGCACGGTCTTCGATCAGCTGACCCAAGTGCGGGCGTTTTGGAATAGACGTAGCCAGGGGGCTTCGTCGCGTTCGCGCCAAGCGCGCGGGGCCCAGCTTTGCTGTGCCACGCGGAAGACCCGTTCGGGGTGGGGCATGAGGATGGTCACGCGGCCAGTCGTGGTGGTGAGCGCGGTGATACCGAAGGGGCTGCCGTTGGGGTTTAGCGGGTAGAGCTCGGTCGGGCGGTGGTGGTTGTCCACGTAGCGGGCGGCGACCAGTCCGGACGCATTACACGCAGCACCGGCCTCGGGGGACGCGAACTCGGTGAAGCCTTCTCCGTGGGCGATGGCTATAGGTAGAACGGAGCCCTCCATGCCGGCGAACAGCACGCTGGGGGATTTCTCGATGCGCAGCGAGGCCACGCGGGCCTCGAAGCGTTCGGACTGATTTTGCACGAAACGCGGCCAGTGAGTGGCGCCGGGGATGATCGAGTGCAGGTTACTCATCATTTGGCAGCCGTTGCATACGCCCAAGGCGAAGGTATCTTCCCTAGTAAAGAAGGCGGAGAACTCGTCGCGGGCGCGGGAGTTAAAGAGGATACTCTTGGCCCAGCCTTCGCCGGCGCCGAGAACGTCGCCGTAGCTAAAGCCACCGCAGGCGGCGAGACCGCGAAAATCGCGCAGGCTTACACGGCCGGCAAGAATGTCGGTCATGTGGACGTCGACGGCCTTAAAACCGGCGCGGGTGAAGGCGGCGGCCATCTCGACTTCGCCGTTTACGCCTTGCTCGCGAAGGATGGCCACCGGCGGGCGATTGTTAACCACTGAGGGGACAGAGATGGCAGAGAAGGGCTTTTGCTTTAGCTCGGATTCCCTCTTCTTGTGAGCCGTTTTCTCCGCAGTTAAATCGCTAAAATCAAAGGTGACTTTGGGACAGAGACCGGGATTTGTGTGATCGAGGCGGAGGGCGTGTTCTTGGGCGGCGCAGGCTGGGTTATCGCGTAGGGTCGCCATGCGGCGGGTGACATCGCTCCAAGCATCGCGCAGGTTGGTGAGCGATGTGTCGAGGAGTGGCTCTGTGGTGCCCGCTTTGGTGACGCGGAAAGTGAAATCGGGGTTCAGCGTGCCTATGCGACTGCAAGCGGTGCCGAGCCCGTGGGCGGCCAGGTTGGCCAGAACGTTGGCGAGTTCGGGGTCGCGAACTTGGATGACGGCGCCGAGTTCTTCAGAGAAAAGCGCGGCAAAGGGCTCGGTGGTGGCGGGTAAATCAAGTGTGACGCCCACGTGGCCGGCGAAGGCCATTTCGACTGCGGTGACGAGCAGGCCGCCGTCGCTGCGATCGTGGTAAGCCAGGATATTACCTTGGCGGCCGAGTGCCTGAATGGCGTTCCAGAAAGCCTTTAAGTCGGCGGGGCTATCCACGTCGGCCGGAGCTTGGCCGGTCTGGCTGAATACCTGGGCGAGGATGGAGCCGCCGAGGCGATTCTTGCCGTGACCGAGATCGATCGCCACTAGCGTGGTCGGGCCGGAGTCGGTGATGAGCTGCGGTGTCAGCGATTGGCGGATGTCGGCGACTGGGGCGAAGGCGGAGATGATTAGCGAGGTCGGGGCGGTGATGCGTTTGGATGCGCCGGTGGTGGAGTCGGACCACACGGTGGACATGCTCATGCTATCCTTGCCGACCGGGATGGTGATGCCGAGGGCGGGGCATAGCTCCATGCCCACGGCCTGCACGGCGGCATAGAGGTCGGCGCCTTCGCCCGGCAGGGCGGGCGCGGCCATCCAGTTGGCGGAGAGGTTTACCTTGCCGAGGTCGCCGATCTGGGCAGCGGCAAGATTGGTCAGGGCTTCGCCCACGGCGAGGCGGGCGGAGGCGGCGGCATTGTTGACCGCGACGGGCGTGCGTTCGCCCATGGCCATGGCCTCGCCGGTAAAAGTGTCGTAGCTGGCGGCGGTCACGGCGCAATCGGCCACGGGCACCTGCCAGGGGCCGACCATCTGGTCCCGGCTGATCAGGCCGGTCACGGTGCGATCGCCGATGGAGATCAGGAAGGTCTTGTCGGCCACGGACGGGTGCCGCAGCACGCGGTCAACGGCCTCGGCGAGGGTGACGCCGCCGAGGTCGAGCGGGGCGAGTGGCCGCGTTAGGGTCTGATCGGTCCGGTGCATTCGGGGCGGTTTGCCCAGTAGCACGTCGAGGGGGAGGTCGATCGGACGGTTGTTAAAATGTGAATCGTCGAGCACGAGGCGTTTCTCCTCGGTAGCCTCGCCCACGACGGCGAACGGGCAGCGCTCCCGGGCGCAAAAGGCGGCAAAGGTGGCGAGGCGGGCGGGCGGGACAGCGAGGACGTAGCGCTCTTGCGACTCGTTGCACCAGATGGCGAGCGGGGACATGCTGGGCTCGTCGTTGGGCAGGGCGCGGAGATTAAAGCGGCCGCCGCGCCCGCCGTCGTTGACCAGTTCGGGTAGGGCGTTGGAAACGCCGCCAGCGCCGACGTCGTGGATAAAAGAGATCGGGTTCTCCTCGCCGAGGGCCCAGCAGCGGTCGATCACCTCTTGGCAGCGCCGCTCCATCTCGGCGTTGTCGCGTTGGACGGAGGCGAAATCCAGGTTCTCTGCACCGGCGCCACTGGCCATGGATGAGGCTGCGCCTCCGCCCAGGCCGATCAGCATACAGGGACCGCCCAGGACGATCAGGTGGTCGCCGGGGTGGATCTCACCCTTTTGGATATGGCCTTCGCGGATGTTGCCGAGGCCGCCGGCGAGCATGATGGGCTTATGATAACCTCTTAACTCCGTCGCGTTGGCGGAGCCGGTTGGGGCGGGGACTTCTTGCTCGTAGGTGCGGAAATAGCCGTTGATGGCGGGGCGGCCAAACTCGTTGTTAAAGGCAGCGGCGCCGAGGGGGCCATCGAGCATGATATCGAGGGCGGAGACGATGCGGCTGGGTTTGCCGTTATCGGTCTCCCAGGGCTGGACGGCGCCGGGCAGGCGGAGATTGGACACGGTAAAACCGGTGAGGCCGGCTTTGGGTTTGGAGCCGCGACCGGTGGCGCCTTCGTCACGGATTTCGCCGCCAGATCCGGTGGCTGCGCCCGCCCAGGGGGAGATAGCGGTGGGGTGATTGTGTGTCTCGACCTTACACAGCAGGTGGACTGGTTCGGGGTGGGCGGAGTATTCGCCCGTAGCGGGATCCGCCCAGAATCGGCCGGCGACGGTGCCGGCGAGCACAGCGGCGTTGTCCTTGTAGGCGGACAGGATGCCCTCGGGATGGAGGGTATAGGTATTCTTGATCATCTGGAACAGGGAGCGGTCGCGCGCGGCGCCGTCGATGGACCAGGTGGCGTTAAAGATCTTGTGGCGGCAGTGTTCGGAGTTGGCCTGCGCGAACATCATCAGCTCGATGTCGTTTGGGTCGCGTCCGAGGGTGGTGAAGGCGTTGACGAGGTAATCGATCTCGTCTTCGGCGAGGGCGAGGCCGAGGTTGGTGTTAGCGGCGACGAGGGCGGCGCGGCCTTGGCCGAGGATCGGGATACTGGAAAGCGGAGCTGGGCTGGCCTGATGAAAGAGGGTAGCGCACGCAGCGAGGGAGTCGAAGACCACCTGGGTCATGCGGTCGTGCAGCTTGTTTTTGAGTAGTGCGTGGTCGGAGGCGCCTAGCGGTTGGCTGGAGTTAAAATCTAAGGTAAATTCGATTACCCGCTCGATACGGCGGACGGTGGCGAGGCCGCAGAGGTGGGCGATATCGGTGGCTTTGGATGACCAAGGGGAGATGGTGCCGAGGCGCGGGGCGACGATTTGAACGAAGCCGGTTACGTGTGGGAGGGAGCGTCGGGGGCCGTAGGTCAGGAGCTTTTCCAGAACGGTTTGGCTCTCAGCAGGCAAGGTTGGCGCGTCGGCCGCCAATTCGACCAGATGCGTGAACCGAGCGGACAGGGCCCGGACGGGTAGGCCAGCGGCGGCGAGCGCGGCGCGAAGTTTTTCCAGGCGAAATGGAGAGAGGGCGGAGGAACCGCGAAGGATCAGCATGGTCGGAAACGGCGGATGCTTTGGAAGAGGTCGAGGGCGGTCAAGGAGCGTGGCGGTATTTTGAGCACCGGGCGGTTGGATTTGCCTAAAAATCCGTTGACCGGCGCGGGCTTCCGCACGGTATGAAACGTTTTTAATGCCGTGAGAGTTCCCGTGATCGCCAGCCCGAGGCAGAAGCAACCCCAGCCCGCAAGGGGTTCGGGGAAGGGCACATCGGGCCATGCGGTGTTTTATACCTTCCATACGTTTTAGCCCTCCATGTCTGATAAAATCACCCACGAATGCGGCATCGCGCTGGTCCGGCTCCTCAAGCCGCTCTCTTATTACCAAGAGAAATACGGGACGCCACTATGGGGGTTTGAAAAGTTGTTTCTCCTAATGGAGAAGCAACATAACCGTGGCCAGGATGGCGCGGGGGTGGCTTGCGTGAAGCTGGATACTCCGGCGGGGGATCCCTACATGTTCCGTGAGCGTTGTGTGAAAGCTAACCCGCTCGATCGTATCTTTAAGACGCTACTCGCCCAATATGATGAAAAGAAGGCGGTCGGGGAAATCCATCCGGAGTTCGCCCACACGGTGAAAAAGCACTTCGACTTCGGTGGCGAACTGCTGGTTGGCCACCTCCGCTACGGCACTTCGGGCGGCTACAACATTTCCTCGTGCCATCCTTATTTCCGGCGCTCGCCCTGGCCGACCCGCAACCTCGCGCTGTGCGGTAATTTTAACATGACCAACACCGATGAGCTCAACCAATCGCTCATCAGCATGGGTCAGCATCCTATTTTCGCCACCGACACGCAGGCGCTACTGGAGAAGATTGGCTTCTTCCTCGATGAGGAGCATGAGGACATTTATCGAGAACTCCGTGCCCAAGGACTGAAGGGTGAGGAAATATCCCGGCTCATCAGCGAACGCCTTGACCTAGGACGGGTGATCACGCGTTCGGCGGCGAAATGGGACGGCGGTTATACCCTGTGCGGCTTGATCGGCAACGGTGACGCCTTTGTCGCGCGCGATCCGGCCGGCATCCGCCCTGCGTTTTATTTCCAGAACGATGAGGTGATCGCCTTCGCCTCGGAGCGCGCGCCGCTTCAGACGATTTTTGACCTTAGCGTCGCCCAAGTGCGCGAAGTGCCGCCAGGCCACGTGATGGTGATTAAGCGCGATGGACGCATCTCCGAGACCCAGTTCACCGCTCCGCTCCCGCGCGCCTCGTGTTCCTTTGAGCGCATCTATTTCTCGCGTGGTAATGACCTCGATATTTACCGGGAGCGCAAGGCCCTCGGCGGACGGCTCGCCGACCAGGTGGTGAAGGCCATCGGCGGGGACTGGGGTCGCACCGTCTTCAGCTTCATTCCCAACACCGCCGAGGTCGCCTGGTTTGGTCTCATGCACTCACTGCGGGAAAAACGTCGCGCTGAGGTGAAGCGCGATATCCTCGCTGCCGCCGCGCGGGGGGACTTATCCGAGGCGTTGCTGGACGAGCTAATCCTGCGCAACTGGCCCCGCGGTGAGAAGGTCGTCTCCAAGGACATTAAATTACGCACCTTTATCGGCCAGGAATCAATGCGTAACCATTTGGCCAGTCATGTTTACGACATAAGTTATGGTTCGGTGCAGCCGGGCGATAACCTCGTCTGCGTAGACGACTCCATCGTCCGTGGCACGACCTTGCGAAAGTCCATCCTGCGCATCCTGACCCGCCTGCAACCGCGCAAGATCGTTATTGTCTCAACCGCTCCGCAGATCCGTTACCCGGATTGTTACGGCATCGACATGTCCCAGCTTGGCAAATTTATCGCTTTTGAGGCGACGATCACACTTTTAAAGGAACGTGGTCGGACCGACCTAATGCGCGAGGTTTACGAGAACTGCCGAGAGGCCGTCGCCAAGGGCGAGTCGATCAACTATGTGCAGGGCCTTTACGCTCCGTTCAGCCCAGAGGAGATCTCCGCCAAGATCGCTGAGTTTGTGCGCCCCACCGGCGTAGAGTGGCACGGGGAGATTGAGGTGATTTTCCAGACGCTCGAGAATCTCCATGCGGCCTGTCCCCAGCATACTGGCGACTGGTATTTCTCCGGCAAGTATCCCACGCGCGGTGGTTACCGAGTGGTTAATCAAGCCTACGTTAACTACTACGAAAACAGCGAAGGGCGGCGCAGTTATTAAGCCTTTCTCGTTCCCGACTTCAGAATCCTGACTCCCCCCTTTCGCTCGCCCATGTCCCTCAGCTACGAATCCTCCGGCGTTAATTACGACCAACTCGACGCCTTTAAGCGTGCCTGCCAAAAGGCGGCCAAGAGCACCGCGCCGCTACTCGGGCCCCACGGCTATGCCGAACCGGCCAATATCCGAGGCGAGAGCTGTTATTTGATGGAGGCCACCGACCATTTTCTCGCCCACGTGGAAGAGGGGCTGGGGACGAAGAACCTAGTGGCTGATGCCGTCTATGCGGCCACCGGGCAAAACTTCTACCGCGAGATCTCGATCGATACTGTAGCTACCATCGTGAATGATCTCGTGACCTGTGGCGCGCTGCCCATCTCCGTCGCGATGCATGCAGCCGTGGGGGAGTCGGCTTGGTTCGCCGATACCGCCCGCATGGAGGCGTTAGTTCAGGGTTGGGCTGAGGGTTGCCGCCAGGCCGGTGCGGTCTGGGGCGGGGGCGAGACGCCGACCCTGCGCGGTATAGTGCATTCAGATGCCATTGTGCTGGCGGGCTCCGCCATCGGGAAAATCGAACCCAAATCGCAGCGGATCACCGGCGACGTCCGCGATGGGGATGCCATCGTGTTTCTCGCTTCCTCTGGGGTGCAGACCAATGGCCTTTCGCTCTGCCGACTCATCGCCTCGCGCCTGCCGCAAGGCTACCAGACCCCCATTGGCCATGGCGATCCACGCAGCTTTGGAGCAGCCCTCCTGGCGCCTTCGGTCATCTACGTTAATTTCGTGCGCGCCTGCCAGCAGGTCGGGGTGCAATTAAACTACGTCGCGCATGTCACCGGCCATGGTTGGCGCAAACTTATGCGCCTCGAGGAGCCTTTCGTTTACGAGATTCACACCCCCGGCGAGGAACCGGCCCTGTTTAAATTTTTGCGTGCGGCCGGCCCCATCGACCTGCGCGAAGCTTACGCGACCTTTAATCAGGGTGTGGGCTTCGCCGCTTACGTTGCCCCCGCCAAGCTAGGCGCTACCCTCGCCGCGGCCCAGGCCTCCGGCTACACGGCCTGGCATGCGGGCACGGTTAAAAAGGAAGGGGAGCGCAAGGCGGTCACGATACCATCTCTCGGCCTTGCCTATGATGGGGGCACTTTGCAGGTGCGTTGACCGGCCTAGGCATCGCTAGGAAAAGCTTTCACGTCTGGAGCTTAATGGATCTGAAATTACGCTTTACAGACGCCCTCCCAAGCTGCTTTAGTGACTCTTTTCCCTCTTCAACACCTAAACTAAAGTTCCCATGGGCAACCTGAAAAAGAAACGTCGTCTTCAGATGAATAAGCACAAGCGCAAGAAGCGCTTGAAGGCGAACCGCCACAAGAAGCGCACGTGGCAGAAGTGAGTGGTCGCCGCCTCACGGTGGTCGGCCCCTAGGTATTTAAGTTTTTTTGTTTTTAACCGCCGATCATTCGGCGGTTTTTTTATTACCCCGTATCGCGAGGCTTCAATATAGTCTTGTTAGAGGCTGGAGTTGGGTAACCTTTGGCCCTCATTCGCTTTGAGTGATTTAACTTTGGGCGAATTTATTTACGTTAAGTTTTTGGATATAGTAGTTTAATTTAAAAAAATCCCAAGCCGGCATGGAGTTTTGATGCCGATGCTCCGAGTCCAGCGGGTTGCCACAAGGGGCGACTCGCCGGGGCCTAGATCGCTCAAGCCTAAGCCGCCGGGTGAGTTGGGCGCGATTTTAGCCTTCGCTGGATGCCATCCGCCTGACTCGGGGCGTCACCCCATCGTTTACGGCTTCGCGTAACAGTGTGGTAAGATAGGGAATAAGTTGTTTTTTTCGGCTCACGATACCGGGCAGGTCGAAAATCTCGCCATCCTCCACGCTGGGGTAAGTGATGCGGCGGGTTAGCTCGGGGTCGCCCTTAAAAAGTAGCAGAGAATTCTGGGTATTAATATCGGTAACGAGTAGACAGGCGAAGCATAGGCCCTCGGCGGTGCATAGATCGTCCAGCGCTCGCAAGAGGACCTTGGATTTTTCCCAGAAGTTGCCGAAACCGAGTTCTTCAACTTGGGACACGGCGAAGCGCACGCCGTCCTCGGTGTAGATTTTAAAGTCGGTGCGGATGACCTTCTCCGGCGGGTGGGCTAGAATGACCGAACCGGAGCTGAAAATCAGGGTGGCGAGCGCGCGGGAATCGACTCCGGCGACGCGGGCGAGCCAGACGAGGATCTCGCCATCCTTCTCGGTCGAAGTCGGACTCTGGAGGTGAAGGGTGTCGGAGATGATCCCCCCCATTAGAACGCCAGCGATGGCGGGCGAGGGGGTAAGCCCGTCGCGACGGAAAAGGTCGGCAATGATCGTGCAGGTCGAGCCTACAGGGTCGTTGATGAACAGGATTGGCTGGCTGGTGGTGAGGGCGCCGATGCGGTGATGGTCAATGATCTCGGTGATCGTCACTTCCTCGGCACCGGTGACGGCCTGGGTCATTTCATTATGGTCCACCAAAATGAGCCGAGTGCGGGCGGGTTTCAGCACGTCGGTCTTGGTAAGGATGCCCTGAAGGCTGCCGGCGTCACATATAACCATGTAGGCCGCGACGTTGGACGTCGCGAGTTTCTTGCGCAGGTCGGTGAGGCGTTGATCGGGGGAAAGGGAGGGGAATTGTCGGTCGATTAAGCGACCCAGTTTGGTGGCGGAGCGAATCACCCAAGCGCTGGTGGCGGTATCGTAGGGGCTGACAATCAGGGCCACACCGGCGGCTTTCGCGCGCTCCACCACGTCGTCTTCGACCGGCAGATTACCGGTGATCACCAAGAGGCGCACGCTCATTTCGATTGAGCGGAGCTGGATGTCGCGTCGGTCGCCGACGATGATGATAGATTGTCCTGGCAGGATACCGTCGCTTTGGGCGGCTTTACCGAAGCTTTTGAGGTCCATAGCGCCGACGCGCACGAAGAGTTCTTGTTCCCGCTCCGGATCGGGTAGATTCACGGTGCGTGCGCGGAGGGCGCTCGCGATGTGGTTCAGGCTGGTGTGGACCTTGCGCATTTCCCGCAACGCGCTGACCTTAGGCACGAAGAAGCCGCCGAGTTGGAAAATGGATACGGTGCCGACCACGCGTTGTCCCTGCGCCACGACGGGCAGGATGCGCACGTCGTGTTTATCGATCAGCTCGAGCGCCTCGGCGCAGGTAGCGTCTTCATTTATGGTCACCACGCTCGTCACCATTACGTCGCGCACGCGCGGGGTTACGTCGGTCAACAGCAAGGGCAGCGGTTGTTGAAAGCGTTCGAGTATGGCATCGATGCGAGCATTTGAATTACCGCAGCGGGCTGGGATGAAGCCACTCAGCCCGCGGGCCTGCTTGTAGGCGGCGTAGCCGATGGCCGCGCAGATTGAGTCTGCATCGGGGTTTTTGTGCCCGATGATGTAGGTGGGATTAAAAGGGGCCGTGGACGACATGGTGGCTTCGGAGGCAGATGAAGGTGAAACCTGTTATACGTAAAGCATGTGAGCAGGGGAAGCCACCAGTCATGAGCTTGCGGGGATAGGCTGCTAGATTCGTGTTTTTTCCACCCTGGCTTACCTCCCTGCAAAGGTGGGGTGGATTTGGGCTTCGACACTCTTCTGCGGATCAATAAGGTGTTTTAGGACCTTTAATTTATCTTTTTCACACCATGAGCCTACCTGGAGCAGACAAAAAGATCGCCGCCGGTGTCACCGCCATACTGTTGGGTGGCCTTGGCGTGCATAAGTTTGTCCTCGGCTATACCAAGGAGGGCGTAATCATGCTTTTGGTGACGGTTCTCACCTTTGGAATGGGTGCCTTTGTGATGAGCACGATCGGGCTTATTGAGGGCATTCTTTACCTCACCAAAACAGACGAAGAGTTTGTTGCCACCTACGTGACGGTCAAAAAAGGTTGGTTCTAAGTATTTTTATGGCGCTTGCCATGCTTGGCCTGCTTCGGGCGGACGATTGAAAAAGGCTGGCGGGCGGAGGCGCAGGCGTTTGCGCTGGCGGCATGACCTTTGCCACGACGGGCCAGAGCCTCGATATGTTGCAGGACGCTGCCGGATTGGCGACGTCTGATGTAGAGGCTCCGTGGTCGCGAGTCGATTTCGCTCCGCCCGCTTCGTGGGTAGAGTTACCGGCCTATAATCAGACGGCACCGGGCAATCGTGGCGCGCACCTTACGCACTTACTTTGGGAGCGTCAGATCGAGGCAGGCACCGGAATAACTTTTCACGCTGCGGCAGTCCGGCTTGAGACCGTGGTAGCGGTCCAAGACGAGTCGCAGTGGAGCTTGCCCTTTAATCCGCGCACCCAGCGGGTAACCCTGCACTGGCTGCGAGTGGTGAGGGATGGCCGCCGGATTGAGCAACTCGACCGCGATAAGGTCTTTCTCATTCAGCGAGACACTCAGCTGGAACGGTTGGTCATCGACGGCACTTGGACCTTGGTTTCCACGCTGGAAGACCTTCGCCCTGGCGACGTGCTGGAGAGCGCGTTTTCAATCGAGACGCGCCACCCGATTCGCGCCTCGGGCTGTGAGGTGTTTTTCGGTGTGCCGCCGCAAGCGGTAGTGGGACGCTATCGCCTGATCGTCAGCCTGTCGGCAGCGGTCGCCAGCCCTGCGTGGCGTGCTTCGGTCGATGCGCCGGCACGGATTGAGGAAACCCGTCCGGATGGAATCCGCCGTTGGGTCTGGTCAGGCGAGCAGCCAACGCCCCGGGAGGCGGAGCCAAACCAGCCTTCACACTTTATCGATCGCGTATGGATACAGGTCTCGGATTTGTCCGGCTGGGATGAGCTCGCGCAGCTCACCTTTGCGGCCTGGGCAGGGGTAGGGGAGGCGGACGGCCTCGCGACGCAACCGGGCTTTGCCCGTCCGGAGCGAGTCGATGCGGCGGCGGTCAACGGCCTGGTGGAACGCATCCAGAATGATTTTCGCTACCTAAGCGTTACGCTTGACGCCGGCGGTTGGATCCCAACATCCCCGAGCCTAATCGCGCGGCGTCGCTTTGGCGATTCCAAGGACTTTGCTTGGCTCGCGACGTGCGTGCTCCGCGCCTGGGGTTTGGCGGCCCGAACCATCTTGGTCGGCACCGGGCTGCGCGGTGCGCTCGCAAACCTCTTGCCCATGGCTGGGCTGCTCGACCACGCGATTCTTGAGATCGAAGTAGAGGGGCAGCTGCGTTGGTTTGATCTCACTCAAAAGCTGCAGGGCGGGGATTATTCTGGTCGGGCCGTTGGCTGGTTTGAACGTGGCGTTGCTGTTGACGCGGTCGCATCAGGGCTATGTGCGCAACCGGGGGCAAAGGCCAAGGGTGTCTGCATCCTTCGGGAGACCCTGTGGCTGGATACGGCTCGCGACGGTCTTTCGCTGGTTGAGCAGCGTGTCCGCGTGGAGGGTTGGCAAGCGGATGAGCTGCGCCGCGCCCGCCTAGGTGTCGGCGCGGAGGAGTTTATCAAGCTTCGCGAAACTGAGGCCTTGCGTCGCTACGGCAAAATCCGGCGCATCGGCGAGTTGGCTTGGCGCGACGACCGTGCGGCCAACGTGTGCGAGCTGGTGGAGTGCTTTGAAATCGCGCGTGCAGTTTACCCAGATAAGCTCGGGCGGCAGGCTTCCTTTGATATGCCGCCGAGTCTGTTCACCCAAGTCTTGGCCCTGCCCGAAAATCGGATGCGGCGAGGCCCTTGGAGTCTGCCTTTTCACTGCGAGCTGAGGCATGAGATCGAAGTGCGCGCGGCCAGCCTGATGCCAGGCTTGGCCAAGCGCCGGCGATGGAATGAGACGGAATTCAGCGGCACGTTGGACGAATATCGTAAAAAGGGTGCCTGGTCTAAGCGCGTCTGTTTTGTGGCGGTGACTGACGCGGTTGCGTCGGAGCGCATACCCCTTTATCGCCGCCAGCTGGACGAGTTTCTACGAGCAACGGGCGGAACCATCCAGCTGCCATGGGGTTTGGTTCGCCCGCATCGTCCACCGACTTTTGGCCAGCTTGCGCCGGTCAGCGCATCTGAGCCGACCTCGTCGACGCGGGCCGAATCATCCGCCGCACCGGTTTTGCCTTTGGCCGCAGACCCCAGGACTGCGCGGGTCGTCACTGCCGAGGAGGATCCCAAACTCGCGCGTGGCGTAAGCAGTCGCCGGCACCATGCCCGCACAGCCAGCGTCGCAGCCAATCCCGCGCCGGATCGCGGCGTATCCTTGGTCGGTGGGGCCTTATTGCGCTATGGCTGGATTGTGATCGCCCTAGTTTTGCTGGGTGTAGCGCGCGGTTGCTCCCTGCTTGGTTAAGTAGCGGGGTCTGTCACGGACAACACGCTTGCGTCCGCCGCAGCGCCTTTGGCAGGGTGACTCCTTACGCAAAGGCCATGAAACAACGCACGCTCGCCCGCGAGGTCACCATCTCCGGCCAGGCTCTCCATACCGGAGAGACGGTCACCCTCACTCTCAAACCTGCTGCTCCCGGTGCTGGCTACGTGTTCCGCCGCATCGATTTGCATGGCGCCCCCGAGATCAAACCTCGAGCCGCTCTCCTCGGCGACTTGGTGCGCCAAACCACTATTCAAGAAGGGCACGCCAAGGTCCATACCGTCGAGCACGTGCTCAGCGCCCTTCATGGCTGCGGCGTCGACAACTGCACTATCGAAATGAATGCTTCCGAGCCACCTATTCTGGACGGCTCGGCCAAGCCTTACGTCGATCTGATCATGCAGGGCGAACCTCTGGAACAGGACGCGGAGAGAGAGTATTTTGTCCTTACCGAGCCAGTCTCGATCCAGAAAGGCAATTCGTCCATCATCGCTTTGCCGCATGACGGGTTCAAAATCTCCTGCACCTCGGCCGACGACCGCGGTATCCACGCGCAGTTCCTTTCACTCAACGTTGATCCGGACGTCTACATGACTCAGATTGCCGCCGCGCGGACGTTCACGGTTTACGAGGACATTGAGGAGCTCATCAAGCTCGGCAAAATCAAGGGTGGCTCGCTTGACTGCGCCGTCGTGATCAAGGGCGACAAGATCCTCTCCAAAGAAGGCCTTCGCTTCAAAGACGAGTTTGTGCGCCACAAGATGCTCGATATAATCGGTGACATCACGCTGCTCGGCCTCCCCATCAAGGCCCACATTATCGCTACCCGGCCCGGTCACGCCATCAACGCCGAGCTCACCAAGGCGCTCGCCGCCCAGCTCGAGGAAAAGCGCAAGGGGCCGAAAAAGAAACCGCGCCCGGCCATGGTCATGCCGACCGAGACCGAGCTGGATATCCGCCGCATTCTCGACACTTTGCCACACCGCTACCCGTTCCTGATGATCGACCGGGTGATGGAGTTCATCGGCGAGGACGCGCTGGTCGCGATCAAGAACGTCTCGATCAACGAGCCTTATTTCCAGGGCCACTTCCCGAACAATCCGGTGATGCCCGGAGTGCTCCAGCTCGAGGCCATGGCCCAGGCGGCCGGCATCCTCATGCTGCGGCGCGGCAGCAGCGAGGGGAAGACCTCGCTCTTCATGAGCGCGGACAAGGTGAAATTCCGTAAACCGGTGCGCCCGGGCGATCAGCTCATCATCAACGCCAAACTGACTAAGACGCGGGGCAACAAGCTAGCGACCTCCGAGGTGACCTGCACGGTGGATGGTCAAGTGGTGTCGTCGGGCGAGCTTATGTTCGCCATTCTCGACACCAGCGAGGTCGAGGGCTGAGCCGCCCCTCGACGACGAAGCCATGCCGACCATTATCCATTCCACTGCTATCGTCGATCCGGCAGCCCACCTTGGCGCGGATGTCGAGATCGGTCCGCTCTGCTATGTCGGCGCGGGCGTTATCCTCGGCGACCGCACCCGCCTTCACCACCACGCCTCAGTTGAGGGCAACACCGCGCTAGGTGCGGATTGCGAGGTGTTCCCCTACGCCTGCCTCGGCGCCAAGACGCAGGACCTCAAATTTAAGGGCGGTAACCCAGGGGTGCGCATCGGCGATCGCAATGTTTTCCGAGAGTATTTTACCGTCCATGCCGCCACTAATGATGGTGATTTCACCCGGCTGGGGAACGACAATGTATTCCTCGCCTACTGCCACGTCGCTCATGATTGCGACGTAGGCAGCCATGTGATCGCGAGTAACGGCGCAACACTCGCTGGTCACGTCATAGTCGAGGACCACGTGGTGATCGGCGGCTATGGTGGTGTGCACCAATTTTGCCGCATCGGTGCCCACGCCATGCTCTCCGCTACCGCCAAGCTCGTGCATGATCTGCCGCCTTATTTCATCGCTGACGGCACCCCGGCCGTGGTGCGCGCATACAACAAGGTTGGCCTCGAGCGGCGAGGCCATAGTCCCCAACAGATCGAGCGCGTGCGGCAGATTTACCGCATTCTTTATCGTGATGGACTAAACCGCTCGCAGGCTCTCGAAAAGTTGTCTGCGCACGATAACGCCGCAACGCCCGAGTTTGCGCGAATGCTGGATTTCTCGCGGAAGAGCGAGCGCGGCCTGGCCCCGGGCTCCTGAGTGGTGAGCCTGCGGTTTGGCTGGGCGGAGCCGACGCAATCGCCGTTTGCCATCCGCTTGATCGCCTCTAAAAATGTTCCTTAATTCTCTACTTTAGGGTTAGTAGGTCGGTTAAGTTTCATTTTACCATCATGTGTCTCCCTTTGCGTTCTAGTTGTATGATCTTGGCACGTATGGTCGCTGGTCTCGGATTTCCCAGTGCGAGCAACGCTCGCTTTTACTGCCATGCATCATCTTCTCTGTAAGTCGCTTAGATTCTTTCCTCGATTCGGCTAACCTGCCTTTTGCCTACCATGAAATCACTCCTCCCACTCATGCTTGTTTTGACGGTTTTGGGCGCCGGTTGCGCCTCGCGTCCGGTGGCTGGTGCCTCCGCAGCCACGGTCGCGGGCTCTGCCCCGACGGTCGCTCCGCTGCTGAAGACGCTCGCGGGCACGCGCTGGAAATTGGTCGAGCTTGACGGGGCGGTGGCCGAGCCCGCCGTGTCGGGTTGGCCAGCGCAGACGATCGAGTTTGAACCCAACGGCCTGCGCGCTAACGGCCATGCCGGTGTCAATCGGTTTGGTGTCCGCTGCGATCTCGATGGAGGCAACTTACGCTTCGGCCCGCTTGCCATGACGCGACGTCTCGGGCCTTCGGCGCAAATGGAAATCGAGCGGCGCTACACCGTCGTATTGTCTGACGTGATTAGTTGGCGGCAGGAGGGGGCGAATCTGGTTTTAGTGACGCCCGCCTCCTTGCGCGCGGCGGTTTGTGCTCCTTTGGGCAAAGCCGAGTAAGCCGGATTGGCCCTGCGTCGGACGGTTGCCATTGGCTGGATCCTTAGTCATATAGGTTATGCTCCGTTTAATCAGGATTTTCGTGCCTTTTCTTTTGGCTTTAGGCTCCATGTCCGCCGCACCTGCTTTTCCTCCCACGGCCCCGGGTGTCACCGAACTTAAGACCCTCCCGGCTGGCCTGTTCGTGCGCCGCGAAGTCCAAGGCGATTACTTTGACAAAAGCGGCGAACTCTTTCGCCCGCTTTTTCGCTACATTCAACGGAAGGACATCGCGATGACCACGCCGGTAGAGTCGCACCCGGGGGATACCAGTGCGATGCTGTTTTGGATTGCTGCGAGCGAGCGTCCCAAAGCCGAAAGTGATCTCGCGCCGGCCGCCCCGGTTATCCCAGAAGGCGTGGTGGTCTTGCAGCGCCCTGCGCAACTGGTGGTTAGCCACGGAGACCGCGGCGGATATTCGCGGAAACACTTTGAGCTAGCTCGCGAGGCCGTGCTCGCTTGGGTGGCTGCCCGGCCCGAGCTGAAAGTCGTCGGCGAGGCTTATGGGGTCTACTGGAATAGCCCGTTCGTGCCCCCGTTTTTGAAGCGCTACGAAGTGCACATTCCGGTTAGTTTGGTCACGAGCCAGCCCTGAACTAATCTGGCTTTTGGCGATATTCCAGGCTTCCAGATGCGCTCATGATCCCCCCTAAGCGTGCCGTTGCTGCAGTCCGAGCGGAATCGATCGATCTTCTAGTCGTGCTTGAAGCCCGCTTCGCGAAACACCCCGGCCGCCATGTTGGCATCGGGTGGGCGGAGGTCGCTGCGCGGCTCGCGGCTCATCCCGAAAAACTGCGTTCGCTTCTCGAAATGGAAAATACCGGAGGTGAGCCGGATGTGGTGGGCCGCGACGCTGTGACGGGCGAATACCTTTTCTTTGATTGTTCGACCGAGAGCCCTAAGGGCCGCACCGGGGTGTGCTACGATCGGGAGGGCTTGGAATCGCGTAAGGAGCACCCTCCGGCCCATAACGCGGTCGATTTGGCAGCAGCCATGGGCGTGGCGCTTTTGAACGAGCACGAGTATCACGAACTCCAGCGCTTGGGGGAATTCGACACGAAGACCTCTAGCTGGCTGCAAACCCCAACCGCCGTCCGCCAGCTGGGAGGCGCCCTTTTCGGGGACCGCCGCTATGGCCGGGTTTTCCTCTACCACAACGGCGCCCAATCTTACTACGGCGTCAGAGGCTTCCGTGCCTCGCTCCGAGTGTAGCCGCCCCTCCGGTGTGCTTGGAGTATTTAACGCAAAAAACCGAGGGAAGGCTGGCGGGACGGCGCGCAAGGGCTCAGTTAGTTCTTCGGAATATCCCGTCGCCGCTTTTTTTTGACCATGTCCCTAGCTGAAAAACGCCAGACCCTGATCGATGATTTGATGAGCCTGCCTGACGCCGAGGAGCGTTTTATGTATCTGCTGGCGCGGGCCAAAAAGTGGCCAACGATGGACGCCGGGCTCAAGACAGACGGTCGCTTGCTGCCGGGCTGCGTGTCGCGGCTTTGGTTTTACCCGGAGTTTCGCGATGGACGCTGCTGGTTCCAGATGGATGCAGAGGCGCTGATTTCTAAGGGCATCGCCGCGGTGGTCTGCGGGTTCTATCAAGGCGAGGCGCCGGCTGATATCCTCGCGACCGAGCCGGATTTTCTCGCCGAGGCGGGCTTGACCCAAGTGCTATCCGCTAATCGCAGCAACGCTCTCTCCAACCTGCGCAAACGCATCCGAGCTTATGCCGAGTCCTGTGCGGCCGAAGAGGTGACAGAGACGCCGTCGTCCGCCTAGGCCCGGTTTGGGCCCGGACTTTGAGAGGTGTCCGCGTGCTGTGGCGCGGTGGTGCGGCTGGCGCCCTGGCTAATCTGTGCTCGGCGTGCGGCGCGCCAACTGTCGCGGTGCTTGCGAATCCAGTCGAGTAGGGCGCGCTCAAAGCCGATATCGTAGCCCAGCCGCTCCGACTCCAGCCACTTGTGACGGAGGATTTCCTCCCGCTCGGCCAGAAATTCTTGGTAGAGGCTGGATTGTTTCACGAAGTCGCGCGCGCCTTGGGCGTTTTGCGGGGAGTGAAGGGTCGACATGGGCTCTTTCTGTCAACGGAGGACCGGACAGGAATTATCAACGTAGTATGGAGGCGGGGCCTGTCAATCCGCTCGCTGGTTTGCCCCGAGACGCGATCTTGCGCACATTTTTCGAAGCGGTTAAAAACGGATTGCGGGTTCTCTCGCTCGTGCCCACGTTAGCTTTCCCGTAGTTTTCGCCTATGCGATGACTGTGGTTCCCGGTATCCTCTCACCTTTAACCTACTGTTTCTCATGGCTCTCGCCGTTGGCACTCGCGCCCCTGATTTCACCCTCAAGTCGAAGACCGCTGATGGTCTGGTCGATGTGACGCTCTCCTCCCGTTTTGGGCAAAAACAGACCGTGCTGTTGTTTGTTCCCCTCGCTTTCACTGGCGTCTGCACCGCCGAGCTGTGCGACATCACCTCCGGCCTCGCCGCCTATGCCGCTCTCGGCGCGGATGTGATCGCGATCAGCGTGGATAGCCCCTTCGCTCAAGAAGCTTGGGCCAAGAAAGAAAATATCACCCTTACCTTGGTCTCGGATCTAAACAAGACGGTCACGCAAGCCTACGATGTGGTGTTCCCCGCACTCGCCGGCATCGGCGACACCTCGGCTCGTGCCGCTTTCGTCATCGGTGTCGATGGCGTGATAAAATACTCTGAACGCACGCCGACGCCGAAAGACCTACCCAACTTTGAGGCGGTCAAGGCCGCTCTCGCCTCCTAAGGCCCCCGTCGCCCGCGCCAATCGGCGCGGGCGACTTCGTATTTTACCTTTATAAGTAAACGTCATCCCACGCATGAGCCTCCCGAATCCGTTTAATACCCTCCGGCAGTTCCAAGCCAACGGCGCCACCCACGCCCTCTATTCGCTGCCCGCACTGGAGGAGGCCGGGTTCAAAATCTCGCGACTGCCGGTCTCGATCCGTTTGGTGCTCGAGTCCCTTCTGCGCAACTGCGACGGCAAGCGCGTGGCCGAGGCCGCCATTCGTGATCTCGCCGGCTGGCAGGCTAAGGCGGAGCGCACCGAGGAGATCCCCTTCGTGGTGGCGCGTATCGTCTTGCAAGACTTCACCGGCGTGCCGCTCCTGGTGGATCTCGCCGCCATGCGCTCGGCCGTGACCAAGCTGGGCAAAAACCCGAAGATCATCGAGCCCCTTGTGCCGGTGGATCTCGTGGTCGATCACTCGGTGCAGGTGGACTTCGCCGGGTCAGCCGATGCCCTTGCCAAGAATCTCGAGCTCGAGTTCAGCCGTAACCGCGAGCGTTACCAGTTTCTGAAGTGGGGCATGCAGGCCTTTGACACCTTTAAGGTAGTCCCCCCCGGCATCGGCATCGTGCACCAAGTAAATTTGGAGTATCTCGCCAAGGGCGTGTTGAAAGACGGTAACGGCGTCTATTATCCAGATACCCTCGTTGGCACCGATTCGCACACCACGATGATCAACGGTATCGGTATCGTGGGTTGGGGCGTGGGCGGCATCGAGGCTGAGGCCGGCATGCTCGGCCAGCCGGTATATTTTCTGACGCCCGACGTCGTCGGCGTGCACCTGACCGGCGCGCTCCGCGAGGGTGTGACTGCGACCGACCTTGCGCTGACCCTCACCCAGCTGCTCCGTAAGGCCAAGGTCGTGGGCAAGTTTGTCGAGTTCTACGGCCCGGGCGCGGCCGCGCTGCCGGTCGTGGATCGCGCGACCATCGCCAACATGGCCCCGGAATACGGCGCGACCATGGGTTTTTTCCCCATCGACGGCGAATCCTCCGCCTACCTGCGCGCCACCGGCCGCGCCGAGGCCGACGTCGCGGTTTATGAGGCTTACTACAAAGCCCAAAACCTCTGGGGTATTCCCGAAAGGGGCCAGATCGACTACTCGACTGAGCTCGCGCTAGATCTCGCCACGGTTGTGCCCTCCGTCGCTGGCCCGAAGCGCCCTCAGGATCGGATAGAACTCGATGCGCTCAAGCGAGAGTTCACCACCGCTTTTTCCAAGCCCGTTACGGAAAATGGCTTTGGCAAAAACGCCGCTGATTTCGCCACCGTGACCGCCGAGGTCCATGGTCATAAGGTCGGCCACGGCAGCGTGCTCATCGCCGCAATCACTAGCTGCACCAACACCTCAAATCCTTCCGTCATGCTGGCCGCCGGCCTTCTCGCCAAAAAGGCGGTCGCGAAGGGTCTGAAGGTTAACCCGCTGGTTAAATCCTCCCTCGCCCCCGGCTCGCGCGTCGTGACCGATTATCTCGAGAAGACCGGGCTCGCGCCTTTTCTCGACCAGCTGGGTTTCCAGACCGTTGGCTACGGCTGCACGACCTGCATCGGCAACTCTGGCCCGCTCGATCCCTCCATCGAAGAGGCCGTAGTGAAGAACGACCTCGTCGCCGCCTCGGTGCTCTCCGGCAATCGCAACTTCGAGGCCCGCGTGCACCAGAACATCAAGAGTAACTTTCTGATGTCGCCCCCGCTAGTCGTCGCCTTTGCCCTTGCCGGTCGAGTGGATATCAATCTCGCCGCCGAGCCCATTGGCAACGACTTCAACGGTGCACCGGTTTACCTGAGGGACATCTGGCCCTCGCTTCAGGAAGTCCGCGACCAACTGCAGGCTGCGCTCAAGCCGGAGGTTTTCCGCCGCCTATACACCGACTTCGCCGCGCAGAACCCGAAGTGGAATGAAATCCCGTCCACCACCGGTAACGTCTACGCCTTCGATGCCGCTTCGACTTACATTCAGGAGCCGCCCTTCTTTACCGATTTCTCGCTAACCCCCGGCGCCATCCAACCTATTACCGGCGCGAAGGCCCTCGGTATTTTTGGCGACTCCGTGACGACCGACCACATCTCGCCTGCCGGTGCGATTAAGAAGAGCTCCCCGGCTGGCAAATACCTGCTGGATAACGGCGTGTCCTTCGAGGACTTCAATTCCTACGGCAGTCGCCGTGGCAACGATCGCGTGATGACCCGCGGCACCTTCGCCAATGTCCGTATCAAGAATCTCATGCTCGGCGGCGAGGAGGGTGGTAACACCCTCGGTGCCGATGGCGTGAAGACCTCGATCTACGACGCCTCCATCGCCTACCAGAAGGCCGGTGTGCCCCTCATCATCCTGGCGGGCCAGGAATACGGCACCGGTTCGTCCCGTGACTGGGCAGCCAAGGGCACCAACCTGCTCGGCGTGAAGGTCGTCGTCGCCCAGAGCTTCGAACGTATCCACCGCTCCAATCTCGTCGGCATGGGTGTGCTTCCGCTCCAGTTCAAGGATGGCGTCACCGCCCAGACCCTGAAGCTCGATGGCACCGAGACTTACGACGTCATTGGCCTAGACGCCTCCATCAAGCCCCAGCAGGACCTCGTGCTGCGCATCACCCGTAAGGACGGCGCGGTGGAAAACGTGTCCGTGCGTTGCCGCATCGATACGCCTATCGAGATCGATTATTACCAGCACGGCGGCATCCTGCCCTACGTCTTGCGTCAGATTGTCGCCCGCAACTGATCCCCAGCCCTCTGCGTCCTACGCTAAACCTTCCCCGGCCCGGAGCGTCCGCCGCTTGCGACGCCTAGGCCGAGGTCTAGCTTTGGGGCCATTCCCATCCCAGTTTGCTATGCCCGATGTAGTCCCCCCTGCCTTTCTCGTCGATGCTAACTGCGAACCGGTCATGATCCGCGTCGAAGGTCGGGCCTCGTTCCAGAACAGCGCCAGCCTGCGTGATTTCATGTCCGAGATGCGCCGTCAGGGCCGCACCCGCTATGTGATGGATTTCAAAAACTGCACGAGCATGGATAGCACTTTTCTAGGTGTGCTGGCGGGCGCTGCACTCGATCTTCGCAAAGTAGTAGACGGTAGCCTGGTGCTGTGTCGCGTCGGCGAGCGCAATCTCGAGCTCATCCAAAACCTCGGTCTCCACCGCCTGCTCATCGTGGATACCGCCTCTTGCGCGCCCTGCGCGGAGAAGATCGCGAGCGCCACCGCCCCCGTCGCGCTTGCGCCCCAGGGCAAGCTGAACGAACTGGAAAACGCTCGTCTCGTGCTGGCTGCGCACGAAAACCTCGTCTCCGTCGATGAGGCCAACCGCACCAAGTTTCAGGACGTGTTGGCCTTCCTCAAGGGCCGGGTTGATCAGGGTTGAGCCTGCGTTGGCTGTGCTCCCCCACCGGCTGTTCTGGAAAACCCGTTTGCTTCCGGCGTCGCGGTGGCGTCCATTCATAACTTCATGAGCTCCGTCGCCGCGTCCATTTCCCCCGCCGCTAATCCCCCCGCCGCGCCCGTCGCACCTGAGTCGCTGCCCGACGCCGCTGGCCGCTTCGGTGCCTTTGGCGGCTGCTACGTGCCGGAGACGCTCATGACCGCGTTGCAGGAGATCGCCGCCGTCTACGAGGCTGCCCGTCACGACCCCGCCTACATCGCCGAGCTCGACCGCCACCTGAAGGAGTTTGCCGGCCGCCCTACTGAGCTCTACTTCGCCGAACGCCTCACCGCCCACTGCGGCGGAGCGAAGATCTATTTTAAGCGCGAAGACCTGCTCCATACCGGCGCGCACAAAATCAACAACGCCCTCGGCCAGGTGCTGCTCGCCAAGCGCATGGGCAAGCCCCGTATCATCGCCGAGACTGGCGCGGGCCAGCACGGCGTCGCCACCGCCGCCGTCTGCGCGAAGTTCGGCTTCAAGTGCCGCATTTACATGGGAGCGGTCGATATGGAGCGACAGTCGTTGAATGTCTTCCGCATGCGACTGATGGGCGCCGAGGTCGTCGGCGTGGAGGCGGGTCAGAAAACCCTCAAAGACGCGGTCAACGAGGCCATGCGTGACTGGGTGACCAATGTGCGCGATACCCATTACATCCTGGGCTCGGCGCTCGGCGCGCATCCGTATCCTATGATGGTGCGGGATTTTCACCGTGTGATCGGCAAAGAGGCTCGCGCCCAGCTCATCGAGCGCGAGGGCCGCCTGCCCGACGAGGTCATCGCCTGCGTCGGCGGCGGGTCGAATGCGATGGGTGTGTTTTTCGATTTTCTGAAGGATGAGTCCGTGCGGTTGGTCGGCGTGGAGGCCGGTGGCCATGGCATCCGGCAGGGCGAACACGCCGCGCGCTTCGAGGGCGGCAAGCTCGGGGTGCTCCAAGGCTGCAAGACTTACATCCTGCAAAATCCCGATGGCCAGATCGAGTTGACTCACTCCGTGTCGGCCGGGCTCGACTACGCCGCTATCGGGCCCGAGCACGCCTACTACCGTGACACCGGTCGCATCCGCTACGCCTTTGCCTGTGACGACGAGGTGATGGAGACCTTTCAGCTCTGCTCGCGCCTCGAGGGCATCATCCCCGCACTTGAAAGCACCCACGCCATTGTGGAGGGCGTGAAACGCGCCGCCCAAATGGGTAAAGACGAAATCCTTCTCATCAACCTCAGCGGCCGCGGGGATAAGGATGTCGCTCAGGTCGCGAAACTGCTGGGTGTGAAACTTTTTTAGGACGCCCATGAAAAGCATGACCGGTTATGGGCTGGCCCACGGGGAAGTCGCGGGCTTGGGTTTTTCCGTGCAGGTGAACGCCGTGAACCGAAAGGCGCTGGAAGTGAAGGTGGGGCTGCCCTCGGCTTGGTCGGAAAGTGAGCCGGCCGTCGTCGAGGCTGTCAAAAAAGTTGCGCTTCGTGGCACCGTGCAGGTGCGGGTTGAATTGGCCGCGGCCGCGGGCGGCGTGGATTTTGACGCGGCAGGGGCGGCGGCCTGGCTGGATCGCGTGGGGTCTTTTGCCGCCGCACGCGGAGTCATTTTTGATCCGACCGCCGAGACACTGGCGCAGATCGCGCTGCAATTCCGGTCGAGGCAGGAACCGCCCGCATTCGAATTGGCCCGCCCGGCTCTGTTGGTGACGCTCGATCAAGCGCTGGCGGGGTTTGCCGCGATGCGCGCGGCGGAGGGCGCGGCGCTAAAAGAGGATTTTGAGGCCCGGCTCGCTTTGCTTGCCGTCTACATCGAGGCCATTGCGGCGCGCGCGCCGGGCGTGGTTGTCGCGGCCCGCGAGGCGTTGCTCAAACGTTTGCGCGAGGCGGGGCTGGACCTGCGGGTGGACGATGAACGGGTGCTCAAGGAGATCGCGCTCTTTGCCGACCGCTGTGACATCGCGGAGGAGTTGACCCGTTTCCGCAGTCATCATGCCCAGCTCAAGAAACTCCTCGCGAGCGACGGGGAGATCGGGCGCAAGGCCGAGTTCATCCTCCAGGAGATGGGCCGGGAGGTGAACACCACCGGGGCCAAGGCCAATGACTATGAGATCGCCCGATTGGTCATTGAATTAAAGAACGAGCTCGAGCGCATCAAAGAGCAGATCGCCAACGTCGAATGACCGTGCGTTTACGGCGCCTGTTTTTGCCGGTTGCCCTCGTGGCCGCATCGGTCGCAACGGCGTTGGTCGTATGCGCGGAGGGCGCGGCGGGTCTCACGGAAGGTTTGCAGGGTAGCGTTGGCGGCGGCCTGAACGTCGCGGTCCTGTCTGAACTCGGCTTGCGCTGGCGTCTTGAGGCAGGGGCGGACCATTGCTTGTTGCTCAAGGCGAATGCAGAGGGCTTGCGGTTAATCGTTGAGGCCGTGTCGGCGGGTAGGGCGGAGTGGCGTTGGCGCATCGTTGAAGGCGCGGTCGAGTTAGATGCCTTGTGGCCGGTGCTGAAATCAGCGCTCGGGGCCAAGGCGGGCGACTGGCGCGTCGGCGGTAAGGCGGCACTCTCCGGCGGTGGCGTATGGACTCCATCGGGCGGCCTGACGGGCTCGGTGCGGCTGGAGTTGCGCGAGGCGTGGGCTAGTTCCGCCGAGTTTGCGCTCGAGCTGGGTGGTATCGAGGCGGATTTTTACTGCGACGATCCGGCTGCTGGCGTGCTCCCGCTCGGGCAAAGCCTGCGCGTGGCTCGCTTCACGGCGGGCGCGGTGACGGCGGAGCGGCTCGAGTGTCGTTTCGGTATCAACGCCGCGCGCGTGCTTGAACTGGCTTTCGCGGAACTGGACGTGCTCGGGGGCAGAGCCCGGCTCAAGCCCATGGTCATCCCGCTCAACTCTACCCGGGCTCTGGCTGGCGCGGAGGTCGAGGGCCTCGCCTTGAGTGAGCTGGCAAAATTGATGCCCGACGCCATCTCTGGGGCGCGCGGTAAGTTGAGCGGTCAAGTGCAGTTGCTGTGGGATGTGGAGGCGGGGGTGCGCATCAACGACGGCGGGCTAGCTATCGTCCGCTCTGATGATGCCGTCTTGCGCCTTGCGCCTATGCCGGGCTTTTTGACCGGAAACCTGCCAGCGCGTTTCGCCTTTTTGCCTGCTTGGCTGGGGCCGCTGGCACGCTGGACTGCGCCGGAAAATCCCGCCTACGCACCGCTCAAAGACATCGAGATGGGGCGCAGCGGTCTGCGCATCGACACGCTGGCGGTAAAGTTTTACCCCGAGACGGCCGGCGGTGAGCGCACCGCCACGGTGCGCCTCACGGCCCGTCCGGTGGGGGCTGATTTGATCGAGCAGGTAACCATGGAGGTGAACCTTGCTGGCGCGCTGGCCCGGGTGCTCGAACTCGGCATGGATAAGCGGGTAAAGCTACGTTTTCGCGGCGAATAGCCGGCGGGGAAACTTTGTTTGCGCGGTGCGGTCTCATGGGTAGCTTTCCCAGCATGCGCCGCTGCCTTCTTCTCTTCCTGCCTCTGGCTTTTGCCGGGTGCATCCATGTTAAAATGGATCCGATTCAGGTTCACGCCGTCGTTGATGTGAATGTGAAGGTAGACCAGGCGCTGACCGACTTTTTCGGCGACCTCGATTCCAAGTCGAAGACGATCAAAACCCCTTAATCCCTTTTATCACATGAAACCCATTTTTGTCCGTCTCTGCTGGGTATTAGCGCTCGGTTTTGCGTTCGCGCCGCTTGCCCGCGCTCAGGATCTCGGTGCGATCAAGCAGCGCATGGAGGCCCGCATCCCTACGCTTGATGCCCTAAAATCGGGGGGCGCGGTCGGTGAGAATAACCAAGGGCTGGTAGAGGTGCGCGCCGCCCAAGGCGATGCAGCGGCGGTGGTCGCGGCGGAGAATGCCGACCGTCTCGCCGTTTACGAGGCCATTGCCCGCAAGACCGGATCCACTGTTGCCAAAGTGGGCGGCACACGCGCCAAACAGATCGCTGCCGGTAGCCAAGCCGGGGTCTGGGTGCAGCACGAAGACGGGTCTTGGAAGAAGAAGTAAACTGCGGCGCGGAATGCGCCAGTCCTGAGTGTTCTCAAACCGCCCAAACCGGGCCCAGGTGCGGACGATCACTTACCTGACCGAGGTAACGGTAGTAGTAGACGCCGGGCGTCAAGCGGTCGTGCGGCGGGGCCAGCGGCGCTGGTTCTCGGGCGTATAGCCCCTCATCGACCCCTTCCAGAATGTCGAGCCGGTTCAGGCACGCGGCGTCCACTGCCCAGAGTTCTCCTGTCACTCCGTCGTGATCCGTCGCGTCGGCTACGAGGCCGGGAAAGCCGCCCAGAGAAAACAAGCTGAACCCCGCCGTGGTGCGGGCCGGACCGAGGAAGCGCTGGCCGGCTAGGTAGGGGTGGTTGGAGCCGCCGCGTTTCAAGGTGCCGTAGACAAAAACCACTGCGGTGTCGTCTGGGTCGGGCGGGTTCATTCCGGCATGGAGTCCACCACGGGCGCGGCTGGGACGGAGGCGGGTGCAGCCGGCGGGGCGATTTCAAAGACCACCGCGGTGAGGTTGTCTCGACCGGAGTTGTCCAGTGCTTCCTCGACGAGGCGGAAGGCGGCCGGTTGGTGCAACCGGGCATCGTCGGGTGCGTTGATGAGGTCCGCGATGCGGTGATCCCAGAGGCCGTCGATCAGGCCATCGGAGCAAAGGAGAAAGCGGTCGCCGGGGCGATGGGCGAGCGCGCCGATCTGGGGGTCTACAAATTGATGACCGGCGCCGAGGGCTTGTTGCAGGGCGTTTTTGCCGGGGTGCTCGCGGGCTTCGCGTTCGGTGAGGCTGCCTTGGCGCCGCAGCCAGCCGACCTGATTATGGTCGTGGCTGAGCTGCCGCAGGCCGCCCTCGCGGGGCAGGTAATAGAGGCGGCTATCGCCAATGTGGGCGAAATAGAGCCAGTGGGGGGTTAGCCAGCCGAGGGTGAGGGTGGCCCCCATGCCGTGGCACTCGGTGTAGCTCGAGCCGAGGCGCAGCAGCTCGTCATGGATGGCGAGGAAGAGCTCTTGCAGCACGTCGTGGAAACCGGATTCGAGGCCCGAGGCGGAGAGACGGTAGGCGCGTGGCAGCAGGCGGGTGATTTTTTCGATGGCGATCCGGCTGGCAAATTCGCCTGAGCGGGCACCGCCCATCCCGTCGCTTACCGCAAAGACGAAGTCGCCCCCGCCTAGGGTGGCCTCACCGGTCTTGCCGAGGTAGCGCACTTCGTGGCCGTCGAAATTCAAGGCGAGGAAGGCGTCCTCGTTGTTCTCCCGGACCTTTCCGCGGTGGGAGAGGCCGGACCAGTGGACGGCGGCGGGGGGCGTGTCGTTCATAGTGAAGCAGGGAGCCGGGGGCCGAAGGCAGGGTGAAGGATTGAGCGCAACTGAGCGTCGCGGTGGCGTCAATCGCCACGCGGGCCGTCTGGCTCGGGTAGATCGAGAACGGGACCGGGTGGGACGGTTGGGTCGAGGATCGTTGCGAACTCAAAATCGATCAGGCAAAGTGAACCCGCCTCCGTGGAATACGTGACGTTGCGAGCGTAGGGATCCTCGTGGCGCACTTGGTATTGGGTTTCCAAGTCGGCAAAAAGTTCGCGCACGCGTGTTTCTGCGATACGCTCGATACGTCGCCCGCAATTCGTGGTGACCAATCGCAGCTCATCTTCGTGGGCCTCTAGCACCCGCGGCACCGAGGCGCAGGCGCGGGATTCGAGGTAGCGTAGCACGCGCAGTTCGTTCTGAAAGCGTTCCTTTGCTTGGTGACCCCGGAAGGTTTTGTGGACCCGACCGTCGTAGCCGATCCGCACCCAAGCACGGCGGGTATCTTTCATATCCTGCATGAGCAAAAATGGCCAGCTTTCAGGCCAAAGCGCCAGCGACAACTCGGTTGCGACCATGCGACTGAACACTATTGCCCAGCACCAGAGCGGCGCAGGCCCTTGCCGATTGGTCGGCGACCGAAAATCGATGATGAATAAGGTTTCCAGCAATTTTTTTCATTGCTGGCACAAACGGTGCTAAATTGTTTGTTCCGGGTTCCTCCTGATCACGTCTGGCTCATGATTGCTCCAGTCGGGATTAGCCAAGCCCTATTTTTATCCTAACCTCCAAATCCATGGCTAAATACAAACTAGAATACATCTGGCTCGACGGTTACACTCCGGTGGCAAACCTCCGCGGCAAGACCCAGATCAAGGAATTCGCCAGCTTCCCCAAGCTCGAGGAGCTTCCTCTTTGGGGCTTTGATGGTAGCTCCACCCAGCAGGCGCCAGGTGGCAGCTCTGATTGCGTGCTCAAGCCTGTCGCGGTGTATCCCGATACCACTCGCAAGAATGGCGTTCTCGTAATGTGCGAGGTTTACAACGCCAACGGCACTCCCCACGTCTCCAATTCCCGCGCTACCATCTTGGACGACGCGGACACTTGGTTCGGTTTCGAGCAGGAGTATTTCCTTTATCAGGATGGACGTCCGCTTGGCTTCCCCGAGGGCGGCTATCCGGCTCCGCAAGGCCCCTACTATACCGGCGTTGGTTATAAGAACGTCGGCGATGTCGCCCGCCAGATCGTCGAGGAGCATCTCGACCTCTGTCTCGATGCCGGCATTAACCACGAGGGCATCAACGCCGAGGTCGCCTCCGGCCAGTGGGAGTTCCAAATTTTCGGCAAGGGTTCCAAGAAGGCCGCCGACGATGTGTGGATCGCCCGCTACCTGCTCATTCGTCTGTGCGAAAAATACGGCATCGACGTCGAGTTCCACTGCAAGCCGATCCGCGGCGTTTATAACTCGCCGCTCGATTGGAACGGCTCCGGCATGCACTCAAACTTCTCGACCAAGTTCATGCGCGAAGTCGGCGGCAAGTCCTACTTCGAGGCGCTCATGGCGGCTTTCTCCAAGTTCACCGCCGAACACGTTGCGGTCTACGGTCCGGACAACCACCTCCGTCTCACCGGCCTCCACGAGACCCAGTCGATCGACAAGTTCTCCTATGGTATCGCCGACCGCGGCGCCTCCATCCGCGTGCCCCACAGCTTCGCCAACAACGGCTACAAGGGCTATCTCGAGGACCGTCGTCCGAACTCCGCCGCGAATCCCTACGAGGTCGCCTCTCGCATCCTCAAGACGATCGCGACCGTCCCCACCACCTAAGACGTTCCGGTTTTCAGCAAGAGCGGCAACCCTTCGGGGGTGCCGCTTTTTTGTGTCCCGATGTTTTTTCTCGTGGATGATTTAGATGTAAAAGAGACTATGGTGCAAAGGTTAAGGCCGGAGGTGCCTCGCGCTCAAATCATTGACCACGACAGGCGCATGAAACGCTAAAAACAGCATCCCTCCATCGCTTGGCGTGCCTAAAAGATACCCGCTACTCGCACTTATCGTTCACTTTTCACCCCCGACTTTAGTGGCTTTGCGTTTAAGGCTCCGAAGGGGGCGCGAGTTGATCGCAGAGCGTGATCAGACGCAGGCGGAGGGGGCGGGCGCGGGTGGAGAAAGCGCGTTGGTGGCGTTCGTAGTCGGTGCGGCCTTCGGGGGTCTCGATTTTCACCGGCGGGAAACCCAGGGCGGCTAGGTCGTAGGGGCTGGCGCACATATCGAGTTCACGAATATCGCGGGCCAACTCGAAGCAGTCGGCGATGAGCTCAGCGGGTGCGAGTGGGACGAGTTTATGGGCCCACTTATAAAGATCCATGTTGGCGTGGAGGCAGCCGGGTTGCTCGTGCTCGAGGGTGGTTTCGCGTGCTAGGGCGAGGCGGTTCAATGGGCGGGCGGGGGCGGTAAAAAACCGGTAGGCGTCGAAGTGGGTGCAGCGCAGCGGTTGGGCCTCGACGAGGCGGGCGAGCTCGTCGGGCGGGAAGCGCAGCGGATACTGGTTATGGCGCGTCTCGTCGGGCGTCTGGCGGTAGACCATGGCCCACTCGTGCAGGCCGAAGCAGGCGAAGTGGGCGGGGCGGTCGAGGGTGTTGACCAGCAATTCGCGTAGCCAGCGAACGTAGGTGCGGCGTTTTTCGGGTAGGGCGTCGGGTCGGAGCGTCACGCCCTTGCTGGTTTCGTGATATTCTGGATCCCGCAGGAAGGCTCGCGCTTCGGGGCCTGCAAGGATGAGGTCGGGGCCCGGGTGCCAGCGGCGCAGCCAAGCGGGGCGGAAACCGTAGTAGGTAAAAAGAAAATCGTATACCGGGTGTTTTTCGCCTCGGCCGGCGCGCGCCTGGTGCGGATCTGTCCAGGCGCGCACGCGCGTCTCGTGGGCGTGCGCACGGGCCTGCCAAGCGGCGGCGGGGAGCGCTACGAGCAGATCGCTGGTGGGGGCTTTCGGACCGGAGTTCACATTCAAAGCGCCAGAGCGGCGCGGGTGGCGGCGAGCTGGGCCTCAACGGGGAGGGAGAGCGGCACGCGGACGGCGTCGGCAGGGGCCTGAAGGTCGGCGAATTGGGTGTCGAGCAGGGTCGCTGGCATGAAATGGCCGGTGCGGCCGGCGAGGCGCGCGCCGACTTCTTCGCGGGTGCCTTCGAGGTAAACCAGGCGCATGCGGGGACGGTCGGCCCAGAGGGCATCGCGATAAGCCTGCTTCAAGGCGGAGCAGGCGAGCACAAGGGGGCGCCCTGCGGCGAGGTGGCGCTCGATCAAGGCGCGCAGGGCGGCGAGCCAGGGGGCGCGGTCGGCGTCGTCGAGAGGGATGCCTGCGCGCATTTTTGCGAGGTTGGCGACGGGGTGGTGGTCGTCCGCATCGGCGAAGTCCCAGCCGAGGTCGGCGGCGAGGGCCTGACCGTGGGTGGTTTTGCCGGCGCCGGAGACGCCCATGACTACGATGACTATCGGTTTTACATCCCATGCACGGGTGGCGACAGGGTTTCGGCCCTCGTCGAAGTCGATGTAATCAAACATCGTCGCGATGGGGCGACCGGCGACGGCGGGCTCGGCTGCACGCTGGGCGAGGATGACTGCGCCGGCGTCCCGCCAGCCGCGTTTACTCAGAAAGGCGCTGAAGATCTCGCACTCCTCATCGGTGCGGGGTGGGTGGCCGGCGGCCAAGGCGCGGGCCTCGACCCAGGCAAGGTGCTCGGCGTCGCTGGCGGCGGGCTCGGCACGCACGCGGGCCGCAATCTCGGCAAAGGGCACGCGCAGGAAACGGCAGATGCGGCCGTCGAAGACGGTGGGTTTGGCGTCACCCAGGTTGTCAACGTAGTCGGCGGGCAGTGCGCCGGTGGCGTGGAGGCGAATCTTATCGAGCAGGCGGCCGAAATAAACGAGGCGACCAACGCGGGCGTAGGGACTGCGGAGACCAGGGACTGCGGGCATGGGGATGGAAGCGAAAGCGGAGAGCGGAACAGCTGAAACGTGGAAATCGGAAAATGGATTGGTGGGTCGTCTACAGGCGCTTTTGCAGACCGAGGAGGAACTCGCGGTTGCCGTCCGTGCCGGTGATAGGGCTATCCATTGTGGCGATGAGGTGGGCGGCGGGGAGTTGCTCGAGAGCGAAGGCGCGGATATCGTCGAGCACGCGTAGCTGGACGGCGGGATCGCGGATTATGCCTTGGCCTTTATCGACCTCGGCCTTGCCGGCTTCAAACTGGGGTTTCACGAGGGCGACGAGGGTGCCGCCGGGGCGGAGGGCGGGCCAGACGGCGGGCAGGACGCTGCGCAGCGAGATGAACGAAAGATCCATGACCACGGCGTCATAGGCGGGGCGGGGGAGGGTGGTGGGATCGAGGTGGCGGGCGTTGACTTGTTCGAGGTTGGTCACGCGCGGGTCGGCGAGGAGTTTGCCGTGGAGCTGGGCGCGGCCCACGTCGACGCAGGTGACGGAGGCGGCGCCAGCTTGGAGCGCGCAATCGGTGAAGCCTCCGGTGGAGGCGCCGACGTCCAGCACATGGGCGCCGTGCAAGTCGAGCCCATGGGCGTCGAGCCAGCCTTGGAGTTTTTCGCCTCCGCGTGAGACAAAGCGGTCGGCCTGGACGAGTATGACGGGAAAATCGGCCGGGTATTCTCGGCCTGGTTTGTCGAGGCGTTCGGTGCCGGCGCGGACGAGGCCGGCCATGACGTAGGCCTTGGCCTTGGCCCGGGTGGGGGCGAGGCCGCGGGCGACGAGCAGTTCGTCGAGGCGGAATTTGGCGGCGGGCATGGGAGAACGTCGTCAGCCAAGCACGGGCGCGGCCGGCTTTACACGAACGAACTGTGCAGCCTGTGCAAAAAGGAAGTTTCCCCAGCGCACGCACGCGCGACAGGTGAGCCGGGGACTTGCCGCGGCTTGGAGACGGGGAGGGATATTCACTGGTCTTTAACTGGGCGAGAAGGGCCGGAGACCGTTCAATGTGCGGCGGGCTTGAGGAGTCGGGCCTTTCGGCTTAGGTTGGCCCTACCTACCAATCTTATGCCGATTTATGAGTATTATTGTTCGAAGAATCACACCGTCTACCAGTTCTTTGCCCGAAGTCTAAGTCAGGGGCAACTCACGCCGAATTGCCCGGACAATCCGCGTTGGCCGCTCCGGCGGGTAGTTTCGCAGTTCGCTTTTACTGGTCGGGCGCAGGACCCGAAGGAAACCGATGCCGAGGCGGCGGGCGGGGACACCGCTGACGATGCGCGCATGGAGGCGGCGGTCGGTGCGATGGAGAAGGAGTTTTCATCCATGGATGAGAACGATCCCCGCGCTATGGCCCGTATGATGCGCCGCATGTCCGAGCTGACGGGCGAGAAGATCGACGGCGAGATGGAGGAAGTGGTGCGCAAGCTCGAGGAGGGCGTCGCCCCTGATGCCTTGGAGGAAAAAATGGGCGCCGATGCGGGCGGTCCCGAGGGGCGCGAGGACGATCCTTACGGCGAGGGCCCGGGCGCAGCGCCGGCTACCGAGGCGGAAAAAAAGGAGGCGCGCATGCGTTATAAACTGCGCCGCGCGCTGACCGAGCCCAAGCGTGACCCAAAGCTTTACGACTACGAGTAGAGCGTCACGCTCACAAATATGTCGTCCTCCGAGGTAAGATCCCGCATCGCCGCCGCCAAGGCCGCCGTCCTCGCGCGGACGGACTTTATGCACCGCGAATTCGGCCGGGTGGCGAGCGAGTGGAAAGCCGACGGTTCGCGCGTGACCTCGGCGGACATCTCTATCTCCCAGGACATCTTTCGCGACCTCGGGGCGCAATTCCCAGAGGACGAGTTACTCAGCGAAGAGCTCGGCGACGGCTCTGCACCGATTGCTCTTCGCGCACGTTTCGCTTGGGTGCTGGATCCCATCGACGGGACTAATAATTTCGCCGCCGGTATTCCCTTTTGCGCCATCTCGCTAGCCCTGCTTGAATATGGGGTGCCGGTTTACGGTGTCATTTATGATCTCTCCCGCCGCACACTCATGCACGGTGGACCGAGCATTGGCGCTTGGGATGGCGAGCGGGCGGTGCGGGTGAACACGGACACTCCGACTGGGCGGCGCACGCTGGGTTTCCACAGCCCGATGGATCGCAGTTTTTCTTCGCACGCGAGTCTGCTGGTTGAACGCTACAAAATCCGTGGGCTTGGGAGTAGCACGTTACACCTTGCTTACGTTAGCGCGGGGCTGATTGACGCCGTGGTCGACCATAACGTCAAAGTCTGGGACATCGCCGCGGCGGTGCCTTTTTGCCAGGGGGCGGGCGGCGAGGTGCGTTATCTGCGCGCACCGCTCTTTCCGCTCAAGGTCTTTGATCTAAACATGGCCCGCGTGCCCTTTGTCGCCGGTGCAACGTCTGCGTGCGAGGAGCTGTCGGCCCTGCTGGCTTAACGAACCGGTTCCGCTACCCGCGCAGGCGAAGAGAGTGGTAGCGCCCAGCGCCGGGCGCGTGGCCTAGGTCTAGGTGTAGCGCGCCAGATGGTAGCCAGTCGGCGACTTTTTCTGGCCACTCCACGGCCAGCCACCAAGGCGGGACCAGAAAATCCTCTATCATCAGATCCGCTAGCTGCGCACCGGAATCGAGCCGGTAGGCGTCGAGGTGCACGAGGGTGCGACCGGCGCCGCGGTGGAGGGTGAAGATATTAAAGGTCGGGCTGGTGACGGTTTCATGGATGCCGAGGCCGGCGGCGAAGCCCTGCACGAAGGTCGTCTTGCCGGCGCCGAGGTCGCCGTGAAGGGCGAGCACAGAGCCGGGTAGCAGTGCGGCGGCGAGACGCGCAGCGAGCGCACGGGTGTCCTCGGCTGAGGTGGTGACGACGCCAGTGCCGAGTTCAGCCAAAATGCTCGAAGCCATGGTGCGCGGTGAGGTCGATGGTGCCGTCGGACGGCGCCCCAGCGGGTTCGAGGCGGCCGATCACGGTTAGCGGCACGCGCGGGAATTTTTTGCGCCAGGCGGCAACTAGGCGGCGGGCGGCGGCAGGTTCGCCGCGTAGGGTGAAGAGCAGTTCATAATCTTCGCCGTCGCTCAGGGCGGCGTGAAGGTCGTGACCGCCGCGGATGGGAAGCAGGTCACCGAATAGTGCAGCGCGGGAACGCGGAGGAGTTAGGGTGTGGATGTCTTTGGCCAGGCCATCGCTTAGATCCATCATAGCGGAGATTTCGGGGCGGGCGGCGAGCCAGGCGCCCTCGGCAAGGCGCGGGGTGAACTTCCAATGGTGCCCGGAGGCGAGGCTACCGCCAAGCACGCCGCTGACGGCGATAAAATCGCCTACGCACGCTCCAGCTCGGGTGAGCACACGGGGGCCGGTGGCACGACCGAGCAGAGTGAGGGTTGCTACAAGTCCTCCGCGTTGAGTGGCGAGATCGCCTCCAACGAGCGGCACGCCGTGGCGACGAGCATTGGCGGCGAGGCCGCGATAAAACCCCTCCAGCCAATCGATGCGAACGCGGGGATCGAGCGCTAAGGCGACGACAGCGGCGTCCGGTCGTCCGCCCATCGCGGCGATGTCGGAGAGGTTGCGGGAAAGCAGTTTTTGACCGACGGCGCGGGGCGCGACGGAGTCGTCGAAATGCTCGCCGTAAATAACCGGATCAACCGTGACCAGCGGGGTGCGGCCGCGACCGGCACGCGGCGAAAGCAGGACGGCGCAGTCGTCGCCCATGCCGTGGGGCGCGGCGGGCATGGCGGAGCCGAGCCAGCGGCGGATGCGCTGGAGCAGTTTCTGTTCGCCCAGGGCGGCGATGGTGTCGGAGGGGTTGTTTGAGAAAGGATGCATGCCCGGCGGGTTGGTCAGACCGGATAGCCGGCTAGGATGAGCAATACCGTGTTTAAATTAAACAGGGCGTGGGCGACGATGGGCACGAGCGGGTGTCCTGAACGCTCGTAGGCAATGGCGAGACAGACGGCGAGGACCACGATGGGCAGGAAAACGGCGAGGTTGCCGTGCAGGAGGGCAAAACTGGCGGCGGGGAAAAACAGGGCGATTCCCCGCATAGCGCGGGTGCGGATCCAACGGAAAAAGCCGATACGAAACACCAGTTCCTCGGTGACCGGTGCGATCAGCACAGCCAAGATTAGCATGACGACGAGCGAAGGAATATCGCCCGAGCGGGCGAAGAGCGCCACGAGATCTTGGGGTGGTGCGGATATATCGAGGCGATCGAGGGCCGCCTGCCAGCCCATGTTCACCAGCCACACGACGGGCAGTAGAGCTAGGAAAGCGAGGCTGCCTTCGCGCAAGGCGGCACCGGTTGATAAACTTGGTAGCGTCGAGGTGGGTGCGCGGTGGTTTTCCATTCCCGCGGCCGGCGCCTCGATGCGCTTGGAGGGGCGGAGATGCCAGAACCATGCGTGGCCGATGCCGGCGAGTGCACCAACTTGAACGCCCGCGCCGGTCAGGGCTTGGCAACGTCCGAGGGAGCCGTCGGCTGGCGCGGGAAACCAGCGGTTAGCGATAAAGCTGACGACCACGTGGAAGATAATTGCCCCGCCAAAGGTCAAAGCGGCGCCGAGGAAGAGTTCGCTGGCGCGAAACGGCGAGGGGGTAAGGCGGTTTGGGGCGATACCGACGAAGCGCGCAGGGAGAGAGCGAACGCGCGCCGCTAGAATCGCGCAGCCGGCGAGCAAAAACACCATTTGCAGGCCGAGAATAACGGTCAGGGCGGGCGTAAAGACGAGGTCGGGCACGTGGGGAGCGATAGTCAGTCTTGCAAGACGGCTTGGAAGCGTGGACGACGGTTATTTTACGCCCAAACTCGCGGCGAATCAGGCTTGAGAGAAGCTGCCGTCGGCGAACACGAGGCGGCCTGAGACATAGGTGTGGCGCACGCGGCCCCGCAGCTTTTGCCCGCTCCAGGGGCTGTTACGGGATTTTGAGAAACCGGCGGAGGCATCGTAGGTCCACTCCGCGTCGGGGTCGAAGAGCACGAGGTCGGCGGGAGCGCCTTCGGCCAGTGTGCCGGCGGGCAGCTTAAGCAACTGGGCGGGCTTGCGCGTCCAGAGGTCGACCAAGGTGGCGAGGCTGAAGCCGTTTTGACGAACGAGGATATCGAGGGTGACGGCGAGGGCGGTCTCGAGACCGAGGATACCGTTGGGGGCAAGATCGAACTCGCGATCCTTCTCATCGGGGGTGTGAGGGGCGTGGTCGGTGGCAAGGATATCAATGGTGCCGTCGCGCAGGCCGGCGATCAGGGCGATGCGATCCTCCTCAGTGCGGAGGGGAGGGTTCATCTTGAAATGAGTATCGTAGGTTGCGAGGGCGTCGTCGGTGAGAGCGAGGTGGTGGGGGCAGGCCTCCGCGGTCACGCGCACCCCGCGGCTCTTGGCGCGGCGGAGGACTTCGACGGAGTTGCGCGACGACACGTGCTGCATGTGGATGTGGGCGCCGGTGTATTCGGACAGGATGCAGTTGCGTGCGACGATCAGGTCCTCGGCGGCATTGGGCCAGCCTTTGAGGCCGAGTTTCACGGACATGGCGCCCTCATTCATCACGGCGCCGACGGTCATGGAATGGTCCTGACAATGGTCCATCAGCGGCAGGTCGAACATCTTCGCGTATTCGCAGGCACGGCGCATCAACTCATTGGATTGCACGCAATCGCCGTCGTCGGTGATGGCGATTACCCCGGCGCGTTTAAGTGAGCCGATTGGGGCCAGAGCCTGTCCCTTCATGCCGACAGTGATACAACCGGTCGGGTAGACGTGGACAGCGGCTGAGCGGGCGGCGGAATCCTTAATCAGCTGGATGGTGCCGGCGCTGTCCGCGACTGGGGCGGTGTTGGGCATGCAGACGACGCTGGTGAAACCACCTGCGGCGGCGGCGCGGGAACCGGACTCAATGGTCTCCTTATGGGTCTGGCCGGGCTCGCGGAAGTGGACGTGCACATCAATCAGACCGGGGGCGGCGACGAGGCCGGCGGCGTTGAACGAAATAGCGGCGGCGAGTTCGTTGGCGGACGGGCGGGCGATGAAAACGCCGTCCCGAATGAATAGGTCGCCGACGGCATCGCGGCCGGAGGCGGGATCAATGACACGGGCGTTAGTAAGGTGGATCAGGGGCATCGGGGCGAAATGGGCAGTGGGTTAGTTAGCGGGCGTGACGGACTCGGGGCGGCCGCCGGCGCAGAGGTAGAGGCAGGCCATGCGGACGGCGATGCCGTTGGTCACTTGGTCGAGGATCACGCTGCGGTCGCCGTCGGCGAGGTCGCTGTCGATCTCCACGCCGCGGTTAATGGGGCCGGGGTGCATGATGATGGCGTTCGGGTGGAGCCAACCGGCGCGGGTGCGGTTCAAACCGAACATGGACGTATATTCCCCGAGGCTGGGGAACATGGACGCCGTCTGGCGCTCATGCTGGATACGCAGCAGCATCACCACCTCGGCGTCGGCGAGGGCTGAGCGGAGGTCGTGGGATACATTGACCCCGAGGCTGCGCAGGGACTCGGGCACGAGCGTGGAGGGGCCACACAGAGTAACGTCGGCGCCGAATTTAACTAGGGCGTGGATATTGGAGCGGGCGACGCGGCTAAACAGGATATCCCCGAGGATGACCACGCGGCGACCGCGTAGGGAGCCGAGGCGCTCCTTCATGGTGAAGGTGTCGAGCAGGCCTTGGGTGGGGTGTTCGTGCGAGCCATCACCGGCGTTGATCACGGGGATGTTCAGAATGCGTGAGAGGTAGAGCGGAGAACCGGCACAGTTGTGGCGGATCACGATCATGTCCGCGCCTAGGGCGGCGATGTTTTCGGCGGTGTCGCGGAGGGTCTCGCCCTTGGTGGTGGAAGAGCTGGCGGCATCGAAAGAGATCACGTCTGCGCTCAGGCGCTTCGCTGCCATGTCGAATGCCATGCGGGTGCGAGTGCTGGGCTCGAGGAAGAGGTTGACTATGGTTTTCCCCCGTAGGGCGGGGATTTTTTTGACCGAGCGGCCGAGCACTTTCTTGAAGGCGGCGGCGACGTTGTGGATTTGCTCCAGCTCGGCGAGGGAGAGCTCCTCGAGCGTGATCAGGTGGCGGCGGTTCCAGGACATGGGCGAAGTTTTAAGGACCAATACCCAATGACCAATGTCCAATGGGCGGGAAGAAAGGCGTGCGGGTTTGGGGTGGCTAAGGTGTGCGCGGGCGGAGCGCTCAGTTGGATTTGGCTGCTTAGGATTTGCGCGGGGCCGCTGCGACCGTGATGGCGTCGTGGCTGGGGTCTGTCGAGTGGAGCACAACGGTGACTTTTTCGTCCGGGCCGGCTTGGAGGGTGAGGCCGATGTAGTCGGCGGCGACGGGCAGGGTGCGACCGCCGCGATCGACGAGGACGGCGAGTTCGACCTTGGCGGGGCGACCGTGGTCGAAGAGTTCGTCGAGGGCGGCCTTTATGGTGCGGCCGGACTGGAGGACGTCGTCTACGAGGATTACGGTCGCGCCGGTCACGTCGATGGGGATGAGGGTGGGGGTGAACTCCTTGGGGATCGGATTGCGTCCGATGTCGTCACGGTGGAAGGAGATGTCGATGATGCCGGTGCGAGGGCGGGCGGCTTCGGGGTAGAGCTCACGAAGCAGCAACTGAAGGCGGGTGGCGACGTGGACGCCGCCATTGGCCACGCCCAGCAGGATCAGGCGGGCGGCAGGGTCGGCTGGGTGCCGGGCGGCGATCTCTGTGGCAATTTTAGCGAGGGCATTGCCGAGGTGGGTGGGGGGGACAGCGGGGGAAGGCACGGTCGGGAAGGGTGAGATGAATTACCAGCCGGAGACATCGCGGACGAAGCCGGCGCGGTCTGGGGATTTAAAAAACGAGGTGCCGGCGACGAAGGTATCGGCCCCGACGGCGCGGCATTCGCGACCGGTGGAGGGGTCGATGCCGCCGTCGACCTCGAGGCGGAAATTCAAGTTGCGCTCGCGGCGGAGGGCATCGAGGCGGGCGAGTTTTGCCAGCATATCGCGCCGGAAGGGTTGGCCGCCGAAGCCGGGTTGGACGGTCATGACCAAGATCAGATCGACTTCATGGAGGAAGGGTTCAACCGCTTCGGCGGGGGTGCCGGGATTGACGACGAGGCCGTTTTGGCAACCTAGGGCACGGATGCGGGTGAGGAGTGCGCGGTGGTCGAGGGTTGGCTCGATGTGAAAGCTCACCAGTTGTGCGCCGGCCTGAATGAAGGCTTCGGCGTAGCGCTGGGGCTCATCTAGCATCAAGTGGACGTCAAAAAACAGGCTGGGCACTTCGTGCCGCAGTTCGGCGATCATCTGGGGCCCGAAGGTCAGGTTGGGCACGAAGTGCCCGTCCATGATATCGAGGTGAAGCCAGGGGGCGCTGGCGTTCGCAACCTCGCTCGCGCTGGCGGCGAGGTGCGTGTGGCGACCGGCGAGCAGGGAGGGGGCGAGGAGGGCGGAGTGAAGGGGGGCGGGCACGACGGGGACAGGGTGGATAAAGGTCGCGGGCAAGCGCAAGGTCGGGACTTAGATACGGCCATGAAAAAGCCGCGTCCGAAAGGAGCGCGGCTTTTTCATGGCAAGAGGGGCCAAGGAGAGGATTACCAGGTATCCAGAACTGACCCCAGAATTTCTTGGGCGAAGGGTTGAGCGAGCTGAGGCAGGAGAGCGTATTCAGCCTGAAGTTGCTGAATGGGCTGAAGGTCGGCCGAGCCGTTATCCGTGAATAGCTGGCGTTCCACGGCTACGGCGCGGTTGGTGAACCAAGTTTTTTTACCCGCGGGATCTTGGAGGTTGGTGGTGGCGGACAGGGTGAGGCCCATTTTTCGGGCTAGGCCAGAGTCTGAGGTGAGCGAGGTGAGTTTGGCTCGCTGCAGGCTGGATAGTTTTACTGAAAGCACGGCGTCGGCTTCGTCGGGGGTATTGACGACGCGGACTCGACCATCGCGGATGAAGGTTTCGCGAATTTGCGTGGTCAGCACGGCGGCGGCCTGAGGGTAGGCCGCGTTGGTTTGAACGGGGGCGATGAAGATGCTCTGAAAATCACGCTCGACGCCAGTGCCCAGACGGTAGTGGGAGCAGGCACTGGTGAAGAGCAGAAGGCAGCCGGCGAAGAGGGCGGAGAGGAGGCGGGCCATGGGGCGTGGGGGCGCGTGAACTTTCTAGAAAATCCAGAAACGCTTGGCGCGGGGGCCGCTGCGAATACCGCCTTCGGTGCCGGCAGCACCGGACTCGATCTTCTCGATCGCGGCGAGGTAGCGGCGGGCTCGCTCGGCGGTCGGGGAATCGGGGTAGGTGGTTATGGCTTCGTTGTAGAAGACTTTTGCAGCTTTGTAGTTGGAGCGTTTTTTGTAATAGAAGTCGCCCATGGTCATCTTGCTTTCGGCGAGTAGGGCACGGGCGCTATTGAAGCCTTTATTTGCGAGGGCTACATCGGCTTCGCCGGGGTAGAGGATGGTGTAATCTTGAAAGTAGGTCAGGGCGAGCTGGGTGGAGGCTTGGTCGTAAGGGGGGCCTTGGGTGATGGAGGCCTGCGCGGCGGCAAGTTTGAGGTAAGCGTCGGGGGTAAGAAAGCTGTCGGGGTAGTTGTTGATCATCCGGTCGAGGGCATCGATGGCCGCGTCGCGATCGCCCGAACGGGTGTAGCCACTGGCGGCGTTCATCAGCGAGATACCGGCGTATTCGCTGTAGGGAGCGTTAGATACGATCTGTTCGAGAAACTCGAGGCCCTTGTCGCGTTGTTTGAAGCCGGGGATGATGCCCCAGTAGAGTGGGCGGGCGCCTTTAACCAGTTTGTCGGCGATCCGGTATTCGGAGCCAAGGACCTCGGTGAAGGCGGGGTAGGCCGGGTGTTCGGCGATAACGCGCTGCAGGTTCCGGAAAGCTTTGGTGTATTGGCGACGGTTCTCGTAGATCCGGCCAGAACGGTAAAGCGCTTCAGGGGCGAAGAGGGAAGTAGGATATTTCTTGTAGACCCGCTTGTAGCCGGAGAGGGCGGTGCCGGCGTGGCCGGCGTCCTCGGCACGGCGGGCATTGTCCATCAGGGACTTTGCGGTATGGCCGGCGGGAGTGTCTAGGAAGGGGGCGAGCGCCCCGCCTTCGACGCGCCAACCGGTGCGGGGATCCCAGACCAGGTCGGCCCGCACGGAGGGGGCGATACCTAGGGCCCAGATTAAAAGCAGGGTCAGAACAAAACCAATACGGCGCGGCGCGATGGGCATGATGTGAATTACCAGCGAACCAGCGCGCCTCCGTAGGTCAAGCCCGCCCCGAAAGCCACAAGCAGGATGAGGTCGCCCCTTTGCAGACGGCCGGCGCGGCGGGCTTCGTCAAGGGCGAGGGGGATGGAGGCGGCAGACGTGTTGCCATAGCGGTCGACGTTGGCAAAAAAGCGATCGTGCGGCAGCTCCAGATATTCGGCGATGGCGTGGATGATGCGCAAGTTGGCCTGGTGGGGAACAACGAGGGCGACGTCGAGGGGGGTGAGGCCGAGGGGGCTGAGTAGATCGCGGCAAACTTCGTCCATGGCGCGGACAGCGAATTTAAACACTTCCTTGCCCTTCATCTGGATGTGGCGCGGGGCGTCGGGGGCAAGGGGGGAGCTGCCGCCGCCGGGGATGAGCAGTAACTCGCTCGTGCCGGGTATCGCTCCGAGTTTGGTCGCGACGATACTGGAGCCAGCGGGGGCGGGCCCGAGGACCGCGGCTCCGGCGCCATCACCGAATAGCACGCAGGTGGTGCGGTCGTGCCAGTCGATCGCCGAAGACATTTTTTCTGCTCCTATGATCAGGGCGTGGCGGTAGCGTCCGCTGGCCAAGAGGGCCCAAGCGGTGTCCAAGGCGTAGACGAAGCCGGTGCAGGCGGCGTTGAGGTCGAAGCAGGCGGTGGTGGCGGGCAGACCTAATGCGGTTTGCACGAGGCAGGCGGTCGCCGGCATGGGCAGGTCCGGGGTGCAAGTGGCCACGATTAGTAAATCGATGGCCGAGGCTTCGATCTTGGCGTCGGCGAGGGCGGCGCGGGCGGCCCCTAGGGCTAGGCTGGTGGTGGTTTCGCCGGGGCCGGCCAAGCGGCGTTCGCGGATGCCGGTGCGGGTCTGGATCCACTCGTCGGACGTATTCACCAGTTGGGCAAGGTCGTCATTGGTGACGATACGCTCGGGCACATGGGAGCCGGTGCCGAGGATGGCGATGGCGTGGGACTGAGGTGAAGACACGGCGGAAACGAGGTGGCGTCAGCCGGCCGGAGCGGCCTCGCCTGGGTTGGCTGTCGCGGGGGCGCTGGCGCAGGCTTCAATCACGGCGTTAAGCGGCGCGGTATCGCGGGAAACCTGAGCCAAGAAATCAGCCCGAATCACTTTATCGGCAGCGATGATGGCGGCGTGGAGGGCGTGGCGGTTACTGGAACCGTGGGCTTTGAGGACATTGCCGCGGAGGCCTAGGAGGGGCGCGCCACCGTAGACGTCGGGGTTCATGCGGGCCTTGAGGGCCTTGAATGCGCCGCGTGAGAGGGCGGCTCCGGCGAGGCGGAGGGGGTTGGCCTTCAGTTCTGAGGTGAGGGTGGCTTTGAAGAATTTAGCGAGGGATTCCCAACTCTTCAGGAGTAGGTTCCCGACGAAGCCATCGCACACCGCGACGTCGCAGTGGTCTGTGAAGGCTTGGAAGCCCTCGGTGGGGCCAACGTAATTGATGATACCTTCCGCTCCGGCACGCTTCAGGATCTCGTGGGTGGTTTTGGTGAGGGCGTTACCCTTGCCTTCTTCCGTCCCGACGGAGAGCAGACCTACCCGGGGTTGGGCGACGCCAAGAATTACGCGGGCATAGTGGCTGCCAAGCAGGGCGTTATGGGCGAGGTGGCGGGGTTCTGCCTCGGGGTTGGCGCCAGCATCAATCAGGATAAAGTGGCCGTTTGCACGGGGGATGATTGCCGCGAGGGCGGGGCGGTCGATTCCGTCGAGGGTGCGGAGACGTAGAGTGCCTCCGGCCATGAGTGCCCCGGTGTTTCCACAAGAGACGACGGCGCCGGCTTCGCCGGTTTTGATGAGTTCAATGGCGCGAGCCATCGAGGAGTCTTTTTTGCGACGAAGGGCTTGGATCGGCTTATCTTCCATCGTAATCACCTCCGAAGCTGCGTGGAGGCTGAGTCGTGGATGCGAAAAGAGCCCGTGCTGATTAAGCAAGGGCTCCAAAACCTCAGGGTTTCCCACCAAAGTGAGATCTGTGCCGAGGCGAGTATCGCTGAGCGCGAGTTTAGCGGCGTAGACGACTTCGGATGGACCGAGGTCCCCGCCCATGGCGTCCAACGCGATCCGTCCGAGGGAACCGGTGGGTGCTCCCATCGGGTGATGCGTGCAAGAAACTTAGGCTGGAAGGGGTGCTTAGACGGAGACGTCCAGCACTTGACGTCCGCGGTAGAGGCCGTTGACCGGATTTACGCGGTGTGGGCGGAAAAGGCTGCCATCGACCGGATCCTTGGCGAATTCAGGGGCCTGGAAGGCGTTGGCTGCGCGGCGGTTGGCGCTGCGGCGTTTGGATTGCTTGCGTTTCGGATTGGCCATGGGAAGTGGGCTTGGAGGGTGAGGGCGCGGCTGAGGCCGTGCGGGTTTGAGTTAGTAAGGTTGAGTGAAATGAGTGCCGAACGCGGAGCGGTCAAGCGTGATGTCGGCACTTATTCACAATGACAAAGAAGGTTTTTTAGTTGGCGAAAAAGCCGAGCAAAAGGACGCCCAGAATCACGCGATAAATGGCAAACGGCACCAAGCCGAGCCGGGTGAGCAGGCCGACGAATAGTTTCACTGCGAGGGCGGCGCTGAGAAAGGCAATGACGATTCCAGTTATAAGGTTGGTCCAGCCAAATGCGGCCACCATGGCCGGTCCACCGTCGAAAGCATCCTTAGCGGCAGCGGCGCCCAGCAGCGGCAGGCCCAGCAGGAAGCTGAATTCAGCAGCGCGCGCGGGTTTCAGGCCCACAAAATAGCAAGAGACCATCGCGGTCATGGAGCGGCTCATCCCAGGCCATAGGGCCAGGCATTGACCAAAGCCCACCAGCAGGGCGGCGAGGGGGGAAAGGTCGGCTCCGGCAAGTTCGGCCCCGTGAGATCGAGCCAAGTCGGTCTGACCTGAACGTGTGCGCTGGCGGCGATATTCTGTAATAAACATGATGGCTGCACCTACGATAAGAGCCCAAGCGACGGTCTGGACGGAAAACAGGTGGGTTTTGATGTATTTCTTAAAAAGGAGGGCAGCAATGACCGGCGGCAGGCAGGCCAAGATAAGGTTTCGCAGTAGACGCAGCCCGGCGGGATTCCGGCCGGCGAGACCGGCGAACATGGTGACCAGTGGTCCCCAATAGAGAAAGGCCACGGCGGCGATGGCGCCGGCTTGGATGACCACGGCGTAGGTGTCCGCCGCGTCTTTTAGCGTGATGGTCTGGCCGTGTTTGTCGGTGCCTACCTGGGCGGCCGAGTCGAGCGCCAAGACGTGGTTGGCAATAATCAGATGGCCGGTGGAGGAGACGGGAAGAAACTCGGTGACACCCTCGACTAGTCCGAGGATCAGGCCGTCGGTGAGGGTCGGCCGGGGTTTTGTTTCGGCCGCCGGTGTGTTTTCGGCCGGTTGAGCAAGGGGGGCGGCGGGTGACGCAGCGCGCGTGATGGCGATGAGCAGGGCAAAAAGAAAATAGAAGAATGGGCGGGGCATACGGAAATGCGTCACAGCGAATGGCGGGTGTCGAGTTTTGGCTTTCCCTTGGCGTGCTGGGCGGGCCATGTCTGACGTTATTCATCATGGTATCGCTTGCCGAACTCACTCACGGACTGCGCCAACGCTTCGATCTTGATGTGGCTGCGGTTGAGGCCGCTGCGGAAGCTCTGGCGCAGGAGGCGGTTTCGGACACCGAAAAGGCGGATTTCCTGCGGGCGCTCAGTGATAAAGGTGAGACGGCAGCCGAGTTGGCGGCTTTCGCCACGGCGTTTCGGGCCCGCGCGGTGAATCCGGGGGTTGAGGCTTACGCGGATCGTGCCATCGATGTGGTAGGCACGGGGGGGGATCACACGGGGGCTTTTAATATTTCCAGTCTGGTCGTGCTCACGCTGGCCTGCGCCGGTGTGCCCGTGATGAAACATGGCAATCGGGGTATCACCTCCAAGTGCGGCAGTGCGGATCTGTTAGGGCCGCTTGGGCTCGGCTTTCGCCTCGATGCTTCGCCTGAACTCTTGCGGGCAGCCATGGCGGAGTTGGGTTATGTTTTCTTTTTTGCCCCGGCTTTTCACCCTGCCTTCAAGCATATTGGCCCGGCGCGCAAACTCCTAGCGTCCGAGGGGCGGAGATCGGTTTTTAATGTGCTCGGCCCGCTGATTAACCCAGGGCGCCCAGCCCATGTTTTACTCGGTGTGTTTTCCGAAGCCTGGACACCCTTGTTGGCGGAGACGCTGCATCGGCTCGGGGCGACGGCTGGTCTCGCGGCGCACGGTCGGCTCGATGCGGTGCGTGGTGTGGATGAGTTGACCAGCGCGACGGATACGCGCGTCCGGGGTTTTGGGCGTTTACGTGATCTGGATGCGGTTTGGACGCCGGAGTTACTCGGATTGCGGCGGGCAGATTTTTTCGAGCTGACCGGCGGCACGCTTGAGGAGAATCTCGGCATCGTGGAGGCCTTGCTCGATCGCAGAGGGCCCTCGGGTCTTGTGGATACAGTGGCGCTCAATGCAGCGGTGGCTCTCTGGATATGCGGCCGGTCTGCTTCACCGGCGGCCGGGTTGGCCGAGGCGCGTGAGTTGCTGCTTGGCGGTGCCGTGCGGGCGAAGATTGCGGCAACCCGCGAGTTCTTCCTGAGTCATTCATGAAACGAGAATACTTCGGCACGGATGGGGTCCGCGGTCCCTACGCTGGGCCGGTTATCAATGAAAATTTCGCCACCCGGCTGGGCGAGGCGGCGGCGCGTTGGGCTAGTGCGCGGGGTTATCCTGGTGGCGAGGTATTGATAGGGCGTGATACCCGCGCTTCCGGGCCTGCGCTGGAGCGGGCGCTGGCGGCTGGGCTGAGGGCTGGCGGGCTCCGGCCGGTCTCGCTCGGAGTGACCCCGACTCCGGCGGTGGCGAGGGCGGTCATTGCGCGCGGCGCGACTCTTGGCGTGGTGGTAACTGCCTCGCACAACCCAGCGGCGGATAATGGCATAAAGTTCTTCGCCGCGGGCGGTCGCAAGCTCACGGACAGTGAGGAGTCGGCTATCGAGGCCTTGCTCCCCTTACAGGCGACGCAGCTGGATACGGATGAGCTACCTTGCATCGAAGCCAATGCCGACTACGTCGCTGCGCTCGCTTCGATTTTGCCTGCTGGGACATTGGCGGGTTGGAAAATCGTGGTGGATGCGGGGCACGGTGCCACCGCGCAGACCACGTCAGAGGCTTTGCGCAGGGCGGGTGCGGAGGTCGAGCTGATTGGCTGCGCGCCTGATGGCTTTAACATCAACGCGGGGGTAGGTAGCGAACACCCGGAGTGGCTGGCGCGTGCGGTCGTCGCGTGCGGGGCGCGGTTGGGCGTGGCCCACGACGGGGATGGCGACCGTTGCGTGCTTTGTGACGAGACCGGCTCGCTTCTGGACGGGGATGAAATTCTTACGATTCTAGCGCTGGACGCCCTTTCTCGTGGCGAGCTCGCGGCGGGAACGCTGGTTGTGACGGTGCAGAGCAATCTTGGGGTGGATGCGGCGATCCGTGCGGCGGGTGGCCGAGTGGAGCGCACCGACGTGGGGGACCGGCACGTTCTGGAGCGCTTGCGCGAGACTGGGGCGCGGCTGGGCGGGGAGTCCAGCGGGCACATCGTTGATCTTAATCTTTCCCCTACGGGTGACGGCCTCGGCGCGGTTCTGGGAATTCTAGCGGTCATGCGTGCGACAGGCCGTCCGCTTTCGGCTTTGCGAGCCGGACTGATTAAATACCCCCAAGGACAGCGCAGTCTCAAGGTCGCGGCCAAGCGGCCCATGGCTGAATGCGTCGCGCTCACCCGGGAGTTGGCTCTGTTAACAAGCGAGCTGGGCGACGCCGGTCGGGTGATGGTGCGTTTTTCGGGGACCGAGGCCAAGTTGCGGCTTCTGGCCGAGGCGGGAACACAAGCAACAGTCGACGGGGCTCTGGAGCGGCTCACCGCCGCAGCCTGTATCGACCTGAAGCTCCTCTAAGGCACTTCCGTCCAGTCTAGCGTTGACCGAGTTGTCATCAGGTAGCTTTTTAAACCAATACCCTATGCAGGAAGTTTCTCTCACCTCCCTTGATCTTCGCCTGCAAAAGCAGGTGGAGAATGCTCAAGTCGCTTTGCAACGTGGCAACTTTGAGTATGTTTTTGAAGTTACCTCTCAAGTGCTCAAGCAGGCCCCCGGATGCCTCCCGGTTCGTCGTCTGCAACGTGCTGCGATCATCCGGCAAAATGAGTCGAAAAATATGCTGGTGGCTAAGGCTTTCGGTTCGATGACGATGGCGGGCTTTCTTTTTTCGAACAAAAAAGACCCGGTTAAGGCCATCGAGGCGGCGGAAAAAATGCTCCACGTTGATCCTAACAACATTACCGCGCTCAAAAGCATGGCCGATGCGGCCAATTCGCTCGGTCTCATGGAAACGGCTGCCTTCTCTTGGGAGTGCATTCGGGAGGCGCAGCCAAAGGATCATGACACCTTGGTGCATTTGGCGGAGGCTTATCTGGCAGCCAAAATGAACAAAGAGGCGGTCAAGGTTGCCGATGAGCTTCTGAAACTCCGTCCGCAGGATGGAGACGCCTTGGCGCTAATGCGTAAGGCCTCGGTCGCCCAGACGATGGACAAGGGTAACTGGGAGTCTCAGGTTTCCTTTAGATCCAAGCTCAAGGATGAGAATCTGGCCACCTCTCTTGAGCAAGCCAGCAAGGTTGTGACCTCGACCGAGATGACCGAGCGTTTGATCGAGGAGGCCAAGGTCCGTCTCGCGGCAGAGCCCGCAAATGTTAACCATTTCCGCTCCATCATTGATGGCTACCGCCGACTTAACGATCCTGCCTCCGCGCTCGAATACGTTAAGCAGGTGCGCCAAGTGCCTTCGGCGGCGGGTGATGCTACTTTTGAAAAACTGCAAAACGATCTCACCATCGCCGTGATCGAGGCCCGGTTGAAAGATGCGGAAGCCGCGCTCGCCGCCGACCCGGAAAATGCGGCCCTCAAAGATGCGGCGGTCGCCACCAAGGGAGAGCTCGCCAAGGCTAGGCTCGACGATGCCAAATCCTACGTGGAGCGCTATCCGAACGATTATGCGGCGCGATTCACCCTCGCCAACCTGCTCTTGGAGGCTGGTGACCATCAGGGTGCGATCGGAAACTTTCAGCAGGCGCAAAAATCGCCCAAGGTCCGGGTTCCGGCTCTCGCCGGTATGGGGCGCGCCTTAAAAGCCCGTCGCATGTTCGACCTTGCGGTGCAGCAGTTTCAGACTGCCAAGGGCGAGATCCCTACGATGGATGACCTGAAGAAGGATATTATTTATCAGCTCGCCGAGTGCTACGAAGGTATGGGACGCCAGGAGGACGCCATAAACGAGTTCAAGCTGATCTACAGCGAAGATATCGGCTTCCGGGATGTGGCGGACAAGATCAACGCGTTCTATTCGCGTTAATTTTATTCGCGGATAGGCTCTTTTTCCCCCTTGTGGGCGATCACGGCCTTGCCCCGTCAGGATTGCCGGCTTTGGCGCTAACCCATCTCGCCGAGCTCAATCATGCGTTTGCGACTGCAGTGGAGCGTTCGGAATTTTGATACCAGCGGTAAAACGCGAAGATTAGGGCAAGAAATGAAACGAACATACCACCGAGTTTCATGATGGCCGCGCCTAGAAGTTGGTCTTGAGCAGGGGTAAAGTCGGCGAACAAGCGAGGAGCGAATTCGTAGGTTGGATAGAGTATTTCGCTCGAAAAAGCTAGGTAGGCGAAGAGCGGTGTCATTAACAGGGTGACCGCGACCAGATACAGCATTTGCAGGGCGGGCTTGATCGGCGGGAACTCACGACTGGGGCTAAAGAACGGCCACCAGTAGAGCAGGGCGACGATGAAGAACGTAACGTGTTCCAGGATGTGCACGGACTTTACGCGCAAGGCCCAGTCATAAAGCGCCGGCAGATGCCAGATCCCTATGACAGCGGTATAAGCGAGGGCGCAGGTGCCGGGGTGGGTGAAGAGTTTAAAGGGCAACCGGAGCGAGGTGCGGGCGGTGGCATGGCGTGCGAGCCAGACGGGTATGCCAAGCAGGAAGAGGATTGCGGCGGGGTAGATGATCAGTTGGTGCTGGATCATGTGCGCACTGAGGAGAAAACGTTCTCCCGCTTGATCCAGCGGTGACCCCACAGCCAGATAAAAAATGACCAAAGCCAGGTAGAAGCACAGTGATTCCCTCAGGGGGTAGGCGGTTCCGGACGGGGCGAGGCGGCCACGAAAGGGCCCGGTGGCGAGAGCATGGAGCCAGCCGAGAAAGATGAGGCCGCCGATGAGGTAAGGTTCATTGTGCCAGTGGGTCCAATCGATCATGAGCTTAGATAGTTATACTGGTCAGAAATGATTCGGATGCAGGTCGAGGTGCATGATTATTTTTTCCTGCCGGGGCCTACAAAAAAGGCACCCTGTGGGGGGTGCCTGGAAAAGTTGAAGATTTGCAGTGTGCTCACTTGGCGGCCGCGGCGCGCTCGGCATAGATCGCCTGGGCGGACAACGGCACGCTGTCATGGGGCGAAAAAATCGCCAGCAGTGCGGCGACGGTGCCACCGGCAAGAACCAACCCGATGAAGAAAAGGATTGTGCAGAAGAGTTTATCAAACTTCAGGTGCATGAACCAGAAGATAACGAGCAGGAACTTCACCAGTGAAAGCAAGACCAGCATAGACACGACCAACCACTTCACAATGGGCAGGTAGATCAGCACGATTTCCACGCCAGTGATGACGGCGAGGATCATAGCGATCTGCACAAAAAGGTGGAACTTGCCGTCGTCGGCGTGGGCGTGCTCCTGAGTGGTTTCGGAAACGGTGGAGGACATGAGGCGTAAAAGATTAAGAGAGGTGCCGGAGGCTCAGAGGTATTCGAGCAGGTAGACGACGGTGAAAATCACGATCCAAACGATATCGACGAAGTGCCAGTAGAGGCCCATGCCTTCGACATCGATTGCGTTGGCTTCGCCGAAATCGACTGCCCAAGTGGAGCGCCCTAGAGTGAAAAGCAGGACCGTAGAAACGGCAAAAGCAAGCGCGGCGCCTGATGTGATGGCGTCGTGTTGGAGGGCGTGGACCACAGAGGAAAGCGTGTAGCCGTGTTCGGCCCCGGCGTGAGTAACAGCCAGCATGACGAACATGATGGAAACCACGGCCACGGCGAATGCCATGAATTGAACAACAGCACGGGTGACCCAAGCCTTGCCGGCGTCGGTGGGCTTAAAAGTGCGGATATACATCAACACGAGCCAAAGGACGCCAATGGCCACGTGGACACCGTGCGTGCCGGTAAGGGTATAAAAGGTGGAGCCAAACATATCGCTCTTCAGGGTCAGACCTTTATGCACAAAGTGGGTGAACTCGTAGACTTGGCAGCCAAGGAAGATCAGGCCGAAAAAAATCGTGCCCAACAACATCTTGCGAGTGGCTTCGACCTTACCCTTTTGGCTCGCGCCCACGGCGAGGGCCATGAGCAGAGAAGACATCAAGAGGATGAAGGTGGAGAAGGAGGTCAGCTCAATCGAAAAGAGCTTAGTGGGATCAGCACCCTCCGGGGTGGGGTGGAGGCGGTATATGACGTGGGTCGAGATCAGCGCGCCGAAGAACATGCAGTCCGAAGCGAGGAAAGCCCACATAAAGAGCTTCTTGTTCGGTATGCCCGTGGTGGTGGTGTGATCGTGGTGGTGATCGATGGTGCCGGCGTGTGCGCTCATGCAGATAAAGAAGTCGGAAGATTAATTTGTAGGGACGCCAGCAAGGCTGGAATGATTTAGTGGTGGGCTTCGTCTTGGCCTTCGCCGCCAGTGACGGTGCCGTCTTTGGCAATGTGCAGGTGGTAACCGCCGGGGCCTTCGAAGGCCCAACCGATGATGCCTAGCAGCATCGCACAACCGCCGGCGATCGCGCCGAGGAAGTGGTGATGGGTGAAGAACAGGCCGCCGATTAACAGTCCGGTAGCGGTTAGGATGGGGAACCAAGACTGGCTGGGCATGTGGATGCCTCCGTGAGATTCCTCGTCCTGTGCGTGCTTTGCCTTCTCGGCCGCGATTTCCTTGGCATGCGTCTTTTCATACCAGTAGGCATCTCGAGCGTGGACGGTGGGCGTAATGTGGAAATTATGCTCTGGTGGCGGGGTGGTGGGCACCGACCACTCCAGGGTGCGGGCGTCCCAAATGTCTCCGGTCGCTTTTTTGCCCTTTAGGTATGTGTAGACGATGACGGTAAAATAAGTGCCTATGCCGATCGCGAGGATGAAGGCACCTATGGTTGCGGTAAGGTTGCCGCTGTTCCAGCCCATGTTTCCGTCATAAACAGCGGTGCGGCGGGGCATGCCGTTTAGTCCGAGGAAGTGCATCGGGAAGAACGTCACGTTGAATCCGACAAAGATGATCCAGAAGGACAGTTTACCCCAGAACTCCGAAACGATACGCCCGAAAACGAGGGGAAACCAAAAGTGGATTCCTCCGAGCAGGGCGAATATGGAGCCACCGATGAGCACGTAGTGGAAGTGGGCTACGACGAAGTAGCTGTCCTGCTGCTGGGCGTCTGCGGGAGCGGCGGAATGCATGACGCCGGAGAAGCCTCCCATCATGAACATCCAGATGAAACCCAGGGCGAACATCATCGGGGTCCGGGTGGAGATTTGGCCGCCCCAGAGAGTGCCAACCCAGTTGAAAATCTTTACGCCGGTCGGGACGGCGATGGCCATCGTGGCGAGGGAGAACGCGGCGGTAGCCATGGTGCCTAGGCCGGTGGTGAACATATGGTGAGACCAGACGCCAAATCCGAGGAAACCGATCACAGCGCCAGAGAAGACCACGATCGGGTAACCGAATAGCGGTTTGCGGGAAAAGGTGGGCAGAATCTCAGAGATGATACCCATGGCAGGCAGGATCAGAATGTATACCTCGGGGTGGCCGAAGATCCAGAAAAGGTGCTGCCAGAGAATGGGCATGCCCCCGCGGGCGACCTCGAAGAAACTCGTGCCAAACGAGCGGTCCATCATGAGCTCAACCAAGGCGATCGTGATAGCGGGGAAGGACAGAATGATAAGGAAAGCGGTGAACAGCGTCATCCAAGTGAACACAGGTAGGCGCATCATGGTAAGGCCCGGCGCGCGCATGTTTATGATGGTGACGATGAAGTTCAGCGAGCCGATGACCGATGAGACGCCGAGGATTTGCAGGCCCATGACCCAGAGGTCGGTTGAGGAGTCGCCGGCGAATTGACTGGAATAGGCAACAGAGGTGAGGGGAGCGTAGCCAAACCAACCGACATCGGGTGCGCCGGCGCGGGTGAACCAACCGACGTTTAATACGATTGCGCCGACCAAGAAGACCCAGAAGGCAAAGCCGTTGAGGCGGGGGAAGGCCACATCGCGCGCTCCGATTTGCAGTGGCATCATGTAGTTAAAGAACGCAGCGGAGAGCGGCATCACGGCGAGGAAGATCATCGTCGTCGCGTGCATGGTGAATAGCTCGTTATAAACCTGATGACTGATGAACGTATTATTCGGCACCGCCAGTTGGACGCGGATCATCAAGGCCTCGACGCCACCGACCAAGAAGAAGAAGAGGGCAGTGACGCCATAGAGCAGACCGATCTTCTTGTGGTCGACGGTGGTCAGCCAAGATACCAAGCCAGTTTTGGCGGCTGGGCGGGTGAAGAACCAAGGGCGGGAAGCTGGCTTGGTAGCGTGAGGGGCGGTGTAGTTAGCGGACTTGAGGGTGGCGGTTGCCATGGCGAAGGGGAGCTTGGTGCTGGGAGCGTGGTGCGAGGGCCGTAAGCGGGGGAGGGGGCGAAAATTATTTCAGGCTGTGGAGGTATTCAACGATAGCGCGAGCTTCGGTGTCGTTGACCGCGATATGAACCTTGCCGGTCATGGATTTGGTCGCGGGGTCTACGTCCATGTAGCCGGCCATGCCGTTTACGCCCACATACATCTTGTTACCCGGCTTCACATTATTCGGGTTGATGATCCAACGGTGAAGGTTGGGCTTGGAGTTTTCCAAGACGCCGGCGGCGAGGGTGCTGCGTGCCCCGAAATGGGTGAGGTCGGGGGCGTTGACGCCGATGCCTTCATGCCCGCGGATGTTGTGACAGGTGATGCAGTTTTTCTCCTTAAACAGGGCCCGCCCTTGGGCCACGAGGATAGAATCCTCATCTTTGTTAGGGAACTGAAGAGAGGTCCAAGCGGCGAACGGGTTGGCGTCAAATTCGGCGGTGTAACCGGGCGAGTTACGTTGCTTGGGGGTCATATCGTAGCTGGCAAAGGCGGCTTTCGGCCCGTCGGCGGCGGGCGTGACGGTGCGGGCGGGTTTCTTTTGGTTTTCTATCCATGCTGCGAAATCCTCGGCTCCTAGTGCGATTACGCGGAAGCGCATGACGGAGTGGGACTCGCCGCAGTATTCGGCGCACTGGCCCCAGAAATAGCCGGGCTCGTCGGCTTGGAGCCAGAGGTGATTGCCGCGGTTGGGCATCATGTCGACCTTACCGCCCAGTTTGGGCACCCAGAAGGCATGGATGACATCGGAAGTGCGGAGGTTGATACGCACGGGGCGGCCCGCGGGGATGACGAGTTCATTACCGGTTACAAGCTGGCCGGCGCCAGCGATCTGCTCGGAGGGATATTCAAATTGGAACCACCACTGCAGTCCGCGGGCGTTAACCTCATAGGCGTTGGCCCGTTGTTCATTGGGCACGTCGTAGGTATACCAAATAGCCTTGAGGGTAGGGACGGCGATGAAGACGAGGGCGGCGATCGAGGCGCCAATCAAACCAAGCTCGACGAAAGGGTTGCCGTGGCCTTGATCGGGGACGGGGGTATTTTTGTCGATGGGGCCGCGTGCGCGGAATTTGATCGTGGCGTAGGCCAAGACGGAGGCTACGAGCACAAAGATAATCATGGTAACCCAGACGGTGACGTAAAATACGTCGAGCTGGGTGCGCGCGACTGGCCCCTTCACATCGAAGGTGGATTGGTGGCCGGAGAGCCAACCGCCGAGCAGGATAGGCAATGCTAACAGGGCGCAGTTGGAGGCGGCGCGGCGCAGGAAGAGGGCTGGGCTGAATCGCATGGTCGTGGTTCGGAAAGTAGTGGGGTGCATGTGCACCGAGGGCGGAGGGTTCCAACTCGGGCAATCTTATCAAGCTATAATCAAGCTGAGCATTTTCCACTCATCCTTTGGTATTTGTCGCTTTAGGCGGAGTTATTAGCAGCCGTCTTTGGTTTGGTAGCGCAGCTAAAGCCGCATTGGCTGCCTTGCGCATTGGATTAGATGTCGGCACGGCTGATTTATGAATTTAAATTTCAGACGTGTTTGTTTGGGTGTGGCGTTGACCATTGGGGTTTCGGGTTGTGGCCGGACCAATCATACTCCGGCGTCAAATAAGGAAGTGAGCTCGGCGTCGGGGCCAGACTCTGCGGTTGAGGTCAGGGGCACGGTGGAGGCACCGCGCGAAGTCGTAATCGAGGTCGGTGATGCTATGAAATTCAGCAGAACCCGCGTGGTGGCGTCGGCGGGCGAAGTTATCCGCTTAAAGTTAATTAATTTGGGGGCGGCGCCGAAGGAGGTGATGGGGCATAATTGGATTTTGCTTCGATTGGGCGCTGACTCAGCCGCTTTTTTAAACGCGGCGCTTGGGGCAAAGGCGACCGATTACGTGCCGGCCGCCAAGGCCGGAGACATCATAGCGCATACCAAGCTATTGGGTGGGGGCCGGAGCGATGCGGTGATTTTTACCGTGCCTCAGGCACCTGGTAACTATATTTATCTTTGTAGTTTTCCGGCGCATTTCCAACTGGGGATGCAGGGCATGCTAGTGGTGCGCTAAACCAGCGGCGGGCGGCACAGCGTAAGGTGGCTTTGGTTTTGGGGATTGCCTTGCCTAAGGGGGCTGGTGGGGTCGCGCCCCGCCTTTGCGCAGAACCTTTTACTTATGAATCTAGAAACCGACTCCGTGCCGACCGCCCCTCATGTTCCCGATGCTTGGCCCGTGGCGGCTCGGTTATTGGTTCGGTGGCTTGACGAGGAGGTGCGCTCAGACGCTTTGCTGGATACGGCCCAGCTCACGGGTGGCGCCCGTGCGCGGTGCCAGAATCTCTTTTACGGTTCCATCCGGCACTATGGTCGCATAGAGACTTTGGTCTCTACTTTGGTGCGGTTGCGTCCGCGTTCGCGCGTGATGGCGATTCTTCTATTGGCTGGCTATGAGTTGATTGAGGGCGGCGGCGAGGGACATGCGGCTAAAGTAGGTCATCATGCCGTTACCCAGACCAAGGCGCTGGCGAGCGAATCAGAGGCGAAGCTGGTAAACGCGGTGGTGCGTAAGCTCGCGGAGGCGCTAGCGGCTCAATCGGCGCCGGGTAAAATTGCGACGGCGGCGGCGCTGGCGGATTATTTTTCTACGCCGGCTTGGTTGGTGGAGCGCTGGCTAGCGGAATTGGGAGCCGAGGCCACCCGTATGCTCTTGGAGTGGAATCTGAAACCGGCGCCGGTGCACGCGCGCTGGCGTCTTCCAGGTGCTCCCGGTCCGGCTGAGTTGGAGTGGCTCGAGGGCACGCCATGGACCGGCTATTACTTGGTTAGGAGTGGCCATTGGTCCGAGGTGGCGCGTGCCCTGGCGGATGGTCGAGTCTATCTCGCTGATCCTGGGACGCGCATCGCGATTGATGCCTTGGCGCCTGTGTCCGGCGAAAGGATTATCGACGCTTGTGCGGCACCGGGTGGCAAGAGCCTCGCGCTGGCCGACCGCATGGGGGAGGGTTTGCTGGTGGCTTTGGACGTGCCGGGCGCGCGCCACGAGCGGTTGGCGGAGAACTTAAAACGTGTTCCAGCGGGCGTCTCGGCCAAGCGGGTTGAGGGTGATTTGCGGCGTTCGACCAGCCTTATGGGTATGGGGCCGGGGACTTTTGATGCGGTGTTAGTTGACGCGCCTTGCACTAACAGCGGGGTGATGCGTCACCGGGTAGATGTGAAGTGGCGGCTGCAGCCGGCGGATTTTGGCAAGCACGCGAAACAACAAGTCGAACTACTTTGCGGTGCGGCGCGCTGGGTTAAGCCCAGCGGACGTTTAGTCTACAGCACCTGCTCGATTGATGCAGAGGAGAATGCCGGCGTCACCGCTGCTTTTCTCCGCACTCCGGAGGGGAAAACCTTTGAACTGGTGACGGCGAGTGTGGCCTTGCCTTGGGTAACCGGACATGACGGAGCAGGCGTTGCGGTGTTGAAACGCCGCGCTGTCTGAGTGATGGCAAAGCCGGCTTGCCACCACCTCCCGCTGCGCGCCAAGTTGTTTGTTTTCCCTCCTTATCATGCCCACCCTTAAGTTTGCCGTCCTGCCTGGCGATTACATCGGCCCCGAGGTCATGTCTGAAGCGCTCCGTGTGCTTGAGCACATTGCAAAGCAGGAGGGGCTGGCGCTCTCTTACAGTCATGCGGATGTAGGCGGCGCCGGCATTGATAATCACGGCAAAGCGCTCCCTGACTCAACCCTAGCCCTGTGCCGCGAGGCCGACGCTATCCTCTTCGGCTCAGTTGGCGGCCCCAAGTGGGAGAAACTCCCGCCCAAAGAGCAGCCGGAACGTGCGGCTTTGCTGCCCTTGCGTAAGGCCTTTAATCTTTTCGCCAACATTCGCCCTGGCCTCTTGTATGCGGATCTCACCGATGCCTCGCCGCTAAAGTCGGCGCGCATTCCTGATGGCATCGATATCGTCTGCATCCGCGAGTTGACCGGTGGCATCTACTTCGGCCAACCCAAGACGACCACCACACTGGAAAACGGCGAGGAGCAGGCGATTGATACGATGGTCTATAAGACCTCTGAAATCGAACGTATTGCCGAGGTCGCGGCCGTCACCGCTAGAGCTCGCGGCAAAAAAGTCTGCTCAGTGGACAAGGCCAATGTGTTGGAGACCTCGGTGCTATGGCGCCGCGTAGTCACCGCTTACTTCACCAAGCACCACCCGGATATCGCGCTTAGCCACATGTATGTCGACAACGCTGCCATGCAGCTCGCGCGCGATCCCAATCAGTTCGACGTGCTCTTCACTGAAAACATGTTCGGCGATATCCTCTCTGACGAAATGGCCGTTATCTGCGGCTCGCTCGGTATGCTTTCCAGCGCCTCTCTGGGCACCGGTAAAAACTCACTGGGTCTGCCTTTTGGTCTGTTCGAGCCCGCTGGCGGCACTGCCCCCGACATTGCCGGCAAGGGCGTGGCTAATCCCTGCGCCCAGATTCTGTCGGCGGCGATGATGTTGCGCTATAGTTTTGGTCTCGACGCTGTCGCCGATCGCATCGAGGCGGCTGTTCGTTCGGCGGTGGCGACGGACGGCGTGCGCACTGGCGATATCGCCTTCGGGCGCACCGCGGTCGGCACCCGCGCGATGACGGATGCGATTTTAGCACGGCTCTAGGAAGCTGGCTAGGCACTTCCGTCGTGTCATGCGGCGGTCTGCGCCCGGTTCGTTCTTCCGCGGCGCAGGACTTAATCGATCGACTAAGGCTTGGCCAAGTAATCCAAGCATTCGCTGAGCATTCATGCCACCGTCTGGTCGTTACAGGCGGGTGATAGCGTGATGGGGTCGAGGTATGGCATTCCTATTTGCAATAAGGAACGGGCGACTTAACCACGGATACGTTAGTTTAGATGGCAGAAAGGGCTGTCGCCTAAAAATCAAATGAGGGATCAGGCACCAAGGCAGGATTTACCCCTCGTTTTCTGCCAACCAGCGTTCGGCCTCGATGGCAGCTTGGCAGCCCATCCCAGCTGCGGTGATGGCCTGGCGGTAGACGTGGTCGGAACAGTCTCCAGCTACATATACCCCGTGCACGTTTGTCTGCACTTGTGATCCGGAGGCGGGTTTAAAATAGCCACCCTCATCAACCTCGAGCGCAGGGACAAAGGGACCGGTGTTCGGGATGTGGCCGATAGCAATAAATACACCCTTCACTGGGAGGATGGATTCATCGCCGGTCTTTACGTTTTTGACTTTCAGGCCGGAGACAGCGCCCTCGGATACGCCTTGCACTTCCACGGGCACGGAATCCCATACCATTTGAATTTTTTCGTGGGCCATGGCGCGGTCAGCCATGATCTTCGAGGCGCGCAGGGAGTCGCGACGATGCACGAGATAGACTTTGCTGGCAAAGCGGGTGAGGAAAAGGGCTTCCTCCGCCGCGCTGTCGCCACCGCCGAGCACGGCCACTTCCATTTTACGGTAAAAGGCGCCGTCGCAGGTTGCGCAGGTTGTCACGCCCTTGCCGCCATAGAGCTCTTTCTCTCCGGGTATTCCGGTCATGCGAGGAGAAGCGCCGGTTGCGATAATCACGGCCTTGGCGAGGATGTCCCGGTTGCCAATGGTCAGACGTCGGGGGAAAACCGAAAAATCCACGGAAGTGACCAGAGCCTGTTCAAAGCGCGTGCCGAAGCGCGTGGCTTGTTCCCGCATGTTTTGGGTGAGTTGAAATCCATCCACGCCGTGGGCGAAGCCGGGGAAATTCTCGACCTCGCTGGTGGTTGTCAGCTGACCGCCAGGCAGGGGGCCTTCGAGCACAAGCGGATTCAGGTTGGCGCGTGCGGTATAAATCGCGGCGGTGAGGCCTGCGCAACCGGTGCCGACGATGACGACGTTTTCGACGGGTGTAGACATATTAAAAGCGTAAAAACCGACACGTTGGCACGACCTTGGCAACGTGCAAGCCGCCTGCTTTCGCGACCTCGCACTGGCGGAAATTCTTTAAAACAGCCGAAGCAACGAACGCGGCCCTACTGCGATGAATGTCTCGCGGGATGCGGCGTTGCAAGCGAGGGTGCGCAAGAGGTGGCCTTGATCATCAAAAATACCGATGGCTGAGCCGTCCGCGAGGCAGGCATAGTAAAGGCGTGCCTCCGAATCATAGTCTAGCGAAAGTCCCCGCACCGTTTTTTCCAGCTTCAGCTCGGAGTGAAACTTTCCGTCTAGCCCATGGCGTCGCAGTAAATTAGTGTATTCATCCGCCAGCAGGAGGATTTCACCGGTTGTTTTATCGAGCGCCACGCCCCAGACCGGTCGTTCGAGGCCCTCGAGCGGAATGTTGCT